>Ga0307517_10010297_pt1 | contig 13101 bp, 14 predicted proteins | sample 23_EM_MG_FD_194515 | JGI IMG/M metagenome (GOLD analysis project Ga0307517, IMG submission 194515) | Populus trichocarpa ectomycorrhiza microbial communities from riparian zone in the Pacific Northwest, United States - 23_EM | ecosystem: Host-associated > Plants > Roots > Unclassified | place...
TAGGCGATGACCCCACTCCCTCTCGATGATACCCCTCATTTGAGATTATTATGCACAACGGGGCTGTGTGATGGTGATCCCCCGGAGTTGGGCGGGGCTACTCACTGTAGAAACAACTTTGGTCAAATTTTAACCAACGGTTGGTCAAACGCTTCCCGCTTGGTCAATTTTGAGGAATTTGTAAAGGACGGCATCGCGCCGTATTTGAATATTACCTAAGTTGGGTTCGAACTCCCGGAAGCAAACCGAACGCAGAACGACCGATCACCGTCAGCCCCCGCGACAATGCTGAGTGCGTAGGGTTGGGGGTATTTGCTCAGTGAGAGATCTGCCAGACAGGTGGCGGTTCTAGCGGGTTCTGCCAGGGTTGGCAGGGGGCGGCAGAACCGGCAAATAAAAAAAGGATCGAATTCTTTCCGGTACGCCACTGCTCTATGTATTTTGCCTCCTAGTAATGTTCTCGAAGTCCGGTTCTGAACCTGCTGAACTTGAGTTCAAACGCGAATGTGACTGACGGGAACCGAACACCCCATCCAGTTCATGCCGGGTTCTTGACGGGTTGAGTTCACATTGGCCCATGGGTTGAGATTGGTGGATGTGTCTGAACGCATTTGAACCCGTCAGGTGCAGAGAGAGTTGGTATGGGAATGCAACATATATGATTCTCAGGTACACCACCCTCCATCAGGCTGATGTCAGTGTTATGGCTGATGATTATGAATTAAACCTGGATGCAGGCTTGGGGGATGCAAGTGAGGTGGCTTGGGTACACTCCCCAAACCATGAGCACCTTCAGCTCCCCAAAACACATGCCAACATGCCACCAGGATCCCAACTCTGGCAAGGATTACCCTCAACCACCTCCTGGTTCAGGGTTCCCCATCACCTTGGAGAGGGCATTCTTGAGTGCAGATCTTGGTGACAGTAAGTGCCATGGTCAAGTTCTGGCTGACTCTGGTTTTGGGTGCCTGTAGTTTGTTAGGGACTACTGTAGGGGGAAATATCATGGAGGTCATGGCTGGAAGAATTGCAGACAATAACCAGAGGGTGGCTTGGATAAATGTATGAAGAATATAAGTATTACAAGCCATGTCTAGCTTCAGGATAGGAAAGTACTTGCTACTGATGTGTTCAAAGTTTGAATGTGAACTGAATGTGAACTGAATGTGGGGTCATGTTCATGTTTGGAGCCATAGAAGATAGTGGTCAAGTTCAGTGTTTGTGTTTGCAAATTTTGCCCAAACCAGATGTGAACTAGACTACAAAAGCACTACCTCCAAGAGTATCTGGTAACCTTGTAGGATGTCCTGGGTCCCAGGTTTCTAAACCCAATCATGAATTATTGTTGGTTCTTCCCTCACAGATTGGGGAGTGACTCCTTCCCATATGCATTGTGCTAATCTCTTTGGCATGGCCTACAAATGTGTTCATAGCTGCCCAGTTCTGCTTCATTGTGGAGTGACCTATTGCCTTTCCCTTCTTGTGGGAAATTCCATTGCTGTTGTCATCATCTCTCACAACATGAGGATTTGGTGGTATTCTAAACTTGTCAGTGGAGGTGGATGAAAGGACACTGTGCTTAGTCACAAGTCACTGTAATGCCTCTTTCTTGATGGGTTCCAGGGAGTTAGAAGCCATTCAGTTGGAGGGGTGTCATGTGTGCCTCATGACCAGCTTACAGTGTTTAACAATGGTATCTGGTGTGCAGTAATTACATTTTGTTTTCCACCTGTTTGCCCAAGGGTCCTTCTCCCCAGCTTTTGAGAAGTGTATGAGTTTGTTGGACCAAGTCTAAACTTCTGGAGAGCCCCATATTTGTAATTTGCATCCCCCTACTATGAGTGAGTCCATTTGGTTTTTGGTAGCTCCTGAATGCAAACTTGATGGGACTCTTTGTCTCTTATTGTCTCCTGGCTCCTCTTCTCCTTGTTAGCTTTGATGACCACCCCTTTAACCATGGGTTTGTTTCTCTTGGCAAGGGTACTTGCAACCTACCACTAGGACATTGTCATTGAATGACCATCCAGGTCTCTGGGCATATGGTGTGGTTTCTATTTACTGCTCTCCCTGCATTTGGCTATTATACTACATGCCACCTCTGTAGGTAAATCTTGAGTATTTAGGATACTGTCAATAGATTGAAAATTTCTTATAGATGTCAACACTGCTGCTGTCTATGGTGTTTAAGCCTGTCAGTGTTGAGGTAGAAAAGGTACTTACTAGGGGTGGATATGCTTGAGGCCTTGTAAATAGGTTATGAGTCAATGATAAATATATATGTTACTCTCAAGCCAAGCTAGTCTGGGCTGAGCAGCTTTGTGCCAGTGAGGTTGTGAAGATTCTCTGAGTGGATCAGATCTTCAGAGGTCTTCAGAGCTAACCTTTGGATGGTCACTTCACTCTTTGATATGGTGAGGAGTTGGCCAAAGGGTGACAGGGGGATAACATTAGAGAGAAATACTGTTGGCTAGTTGTACTTGCTGTGTATCCTGTAGCTGCTGTTAGTTCACTGAGATGGGTGCTCCTCACCTTTTACTTGAGGTTCACAACAGACTGAGATGAGAATAGAGTCTGATTGCTCCCCCAGACTCCACTCAAGTTTAGAGACAGAGATAGCTAGGTACTCCCTAACAGCTAACTGGTACTGGTACTCCTAGGGAAATGCCCTCTGTTAAGGGTTTATTTTGTAGTGAGTGGGCTTCCTTCACAAAGAGGAGCTCTCTCTCTTCAGACCTGAGGGAGTCTAGTATTTATATTAATCTCTATGAGGCTGTGCTAATTGTTCTACCTCATTCAATGATATTTTACAGCATGATATGAACCACTCCTCATCATCTTGGAACTTTCTCCTAGTTTCCCTTCTCCTTCCATCTCCTACTACAATGTTCCTTGGCATTCCATAAGTTTCCATATAACTCCTCTAGGATCATATCTTGTTCCCTCTGTCTTTCTCCCTTTCTCTGTCTGTCTCCCTCCTTCTATCTCATTCTATAATGTCTCATATCATTCCATGAGGTTCATTATGACTCTTCTGGAATTACATCTTATTTCCTCAGTCTCTCCTTCAGCCTTTCTCCCTTCACCTTAACTTCTCTTATTACCTCAATCTTTTAGCTCCCCTCCTGGCCCCTGTATATAATGCCACAGATATTCTTTTTTTATACTAATTACACAGCAGAAACTCCATGTCCCAAATACATGTGCAACATTAGACACCTTCAACTACCTTGTCAACTGGGGCTGTGGGCACACTATTAGATATCACAGCAGTCTAGGATTGCCAGGGTTCCTGTATTCATGGCAAACAGTAAGTCCCCATGAGGGGTCACAACTTTTGCACACAGGGTTCTCACATCTATTTTTTAACAGGGGTAGATAATATATGACATGGGGGTTACAGGTCATTAGCTACTGCCTGCTACACCTCCCATAGATATATCAATGTCAATGTGCACCAATGCACCATGGTCTGAGGGGCCGAGAATCAGCACATGGGTGATTGTGCAGAAACTCCTGTTCCAGGTGATGAGTATGAGTACTATTAGCCCTCAGGGGTCATGAAAACAAGACAGGATGAGAGAGGGCAGCTGGTGAAGGTAGAGTTTAGACTGTTTGTACAGAGGAACTGCATTTAGAACTACTAGAGATCTTTTAAAAATGGGTCTAAGGGTTTTTAAAGACTTCTGAGGGTTTGGGGGAGTTGGGGATAGGGAATGTGGGGTCACCTGAGGATACTAGGGCTAGACAAGGTGATCAAAAGACTGGGATAACACTTGAGGACAAGTAGGGATGACTGTAGGGTATTTTAAAGGTGTGTTAAGGGAATGACAGTGAGAGCAAGAGAAGGGGATAGACAGCAAGGATAGGGGCAGCAGGGGGATAATAATAGTGGGACTTGAGAATGATAGCAAGACCTTGAGAATGAGAACAAGACTTTTGAGAACTAGGGAAAGACATCTGGAAATTGGAGTGAGAGATGAGGACTGGGGTGAAGGAGTAACTCTACTCTCTTGTCTTTTTGGGTAGTTACTACAGGGTTTATATAGTGTGGGGGAAGAGCTACTCAGAGAAAGAAAGAGGGAGAAAGGGGACAAAACAAATTAGTTGGTGCACTTGGCATAGGGAAAGTCTAAAGGGAAAGAAAGAAAATGGGACAAGGCTGACAGGCAGAGAAACTGACATAGAAATAACATAGAATGATAGGAGTGGTTGGAATATGAACAAAAGGCAAGGTGAGTGAGAAATGAGGTGGTTGAACTGGATGTTGCAATTGTGGGAAATACTTGGTCAGAAATGGAAGAGAGGTGATCAATGGGTTTGGGGGCTTGTGGTAGAGCTCAAGAGTAGTTTCTGGAGTTTGAGGCTTTCAGAATCATCAGGATCTTGATGTACTTGATGGGGAAACACTCAGAAATAGGTAGTGGGGATCTCAAGGTAGATTGTTATAACATTCAAAGGGTTTGGAATTTTGGAAGTGGTGGATCTCCCAGGAGATATGCAGGGTCAGTGGGGGATTTCTTTGATATACTGAGGTCATCTCAACTTTAGGAACTTACTAGGAGTCATGTTAAAGCTTTTGGGAGTGATAGGAAGTGGTTATAGAGCCTTACAACTCATTTGAGGATCAGAATATTTAGGAATCATTGGGAATGGTGAGAATACTTGGTAAAATGTTCCAACTCACTCAAAGAGAGTCTGGTAGCTGAGCTAGTATTCACATGCCCAATGGAGTTGTGGTGGGTTAGTACATCTGCAGGGGTTACCATCTGTGGATGGCTAAGCTCAAAGTGGTAAGTAACTTGCAGGACACCTTTTCTGTTAGGTTATTAACATGCCACCTCTATGGTGAGGGACCTTCTGATTTGATTGGAAGGCATAGTATAGCACCCTTTAGCACCAATGAATATTCCAGTACTGTTGCAAGTTAGGTTAGGTTGAATTTGCCTCGCTGGAGTTTCTACTATATGTGATTCAAGAGCTGCTCACTGATCAGTTTCATGGAGTTCTGCATTTAGAAATACAATGCTATGCCCACTTTTACCCCCAGCTCCCCTGGTGGGAAGGAGGAACCAGCACCATACAATCCATACCTGCTATCTTGCTATCATGTTCAAGGTACAATATGACTGCAACAACGAGCCTACATTATCTATGGCATAAGCCATGTAAGATGATGTCTCCTAAAACACTATGCAGTAAAAACTGAGAAGCCAGTATGGTATGTTCATCCAAATGTATGGATGGGGATGCTAGACAAGCTGCTTGTATATGCAAAAAAATTCCAGATTGGTGACAAGGGGTTGCAAAGTGTTAACCTTCATCAATCCTGTTTTCATCAATAACAAAGAGGAAGACTAACACTAATTGAAGAAAACTGTGGTTGTGGAGGGATACTGTTTCCAGACAAAGTGGTCAAAAAGAGCTGAGAAAAGTAAATGATATTTTGGTGAAGAAAAGTTTTCCCAGAGTAGGTACCAAATGATCCAGATCCAGATGCTACAGGTAGATGGGTATAACTTAAGTGATTTAGTTGTGGAGTTAGGCAGGGAGAATTGGATGGGACCTAGGTATATCTATGTGAGGTGTGAGACCATTTACAGGGACTTAGAGGCCAATCCTTTGGATTGGCCCTGCTGGGCTAGGTGGATGGTCAGAACTCCAGCAGGAATTTATTAGGGATCTGGAAAGGTGATAAGGATTCTGACATGGATGGGGGTTGAGAACCTTTATGGGAATCATGACCCTTAGAGGGCCCAGATGGGTGATGGGCATTTTGGCAAGGATCTTTACAAGGATCTTTACAGGGATCCTGACAACACTGTCAATAGGCACAGTGAGGGCAATCTTTGCACATGAAGATAGCATATAAGATAGGCAGACATATGTTCAAGATGCTTAAAAACATGGTCCCATCATTTTCTAGACCCTCAGATAGGCCTTGACCTCTATCAGGGTCTCTTCAATATTCTTGCCAAAATCCTTGTTGTGTAAAGATCCCTATAAGGTTCATTGTGAGGATCTGGTGGTGACAACTCATTATAACTGGAGATCAGGTGATCATGAGTGATTGCAGGTGAATAGGATTCTCAAGTGTAATTTTGTCCAGAAAACCCCTTTATAACTTTGCCTTGGCTGTGTCAGGTCACAATTCCTCATTTCTGTCTTTGTTTCTTCTATGTGAGAGTGTTATATGTACCAAGATTCAAGTTTGCTCAGTATTTAATAGGCCCACTTCACCAATATTCTCATTCAAGCAACACACTCTAACTCACACTTCCACACTGACTTCTATCAGTCAGAGTTCCCACTCCTCATGCTATACCAAAAAGAAACCAATAACAATTCTACTCTGGAAGAAGTGTTCATTAGGCTATGAGATATTCAAGCTAGCTCCTGCCCCCCATCATCCTGCTCTTCATACACAGCTTGGGCTAGCTTTCCACTACGATCAATAATTGCCCAGTTGTTCCCTGATTTTACCCTCCCAACCAGACACTGGGCTGAGGTGATATCAACAATGTCAAATGATTGCCTCTCTCTTGAAAAGAAGTGGATGTCAAGGCCAGCCAGCTGTGGATCATCCTCCTTGAGAATGCATCTGTGGATAAGTGCAACAATGGAGTTAGTTGGTCTGGAAGACTGGAGGTTTTCATGGTCCTTGGATAAAGTGATAGTGATGATGTGCTCCAGTTTCCCAAAGTGGGTCACTATCTCCCCACTAATGTCAGGTACCTGATACTAAGTGGTTGTGAGTATGGGACTAGTAGGTGACAACAAGTAAAACACACCCTGATATATGAGCTATCTCTGGAATCTCTTCCACTGCAGTGAGCACTAGCACACATCAGGTCTCCAGCATCAGAGTCAATCCTCTTGACTTTCTTCCATTCTTGGATAGTTGCAGAGTCCAAGTACATTTGCACCATGGCTGATGGGAGTTCAAGTTTTGAAGCCCAGTCCCTGAGAGCTGTAGCTATAGCTGGATGGACCTTTGTGCCCTCTTGCACACAAAGAGATTGTGACAGCTGACATGGGGCAATAAGTTCACAGGTCTGATCTAGTTCAGATGTCAGCATTCAGAAAATATTAGATCTGTAGTTACACCTACAACCCTCAAACCTGTGATGCTGTTGGGCTGACTGGTGGGGTAGTTTGCACTGAAGCTCATCCTGGATGTTATGGACATTCCCAATGTGCCAAAGAGTAGCCCAGTCAGTGAGGTACCGGTCCAGGCTGCTGTAAGGATGTCGTCTGCTGGTTACTCCATGACGCTTCAGGTGCCCACAGAAGCGCTCCATAGGGAATGCCCAATAACACCAGACTGGGCCCCAACCCTGAATACAGTCTGCAATGTGGAGGAGGCTGTGGATTGGAAGGGTACAGACTGGAAGACGTTTGGGGTCATCCTGATAGTAGATCCTGATTGCTATAAGCACAGTGTTTGAGTTTGATCAAAAACATTTTACCTTTTATAATCCTCAACCCATTCCTGAAAACCTGACCGGAGCTCCTCAATCTCTGCTGCAGAGATCTCAAACTGTATACAGATACGGAAGAGTTGGACCAGCTTGATGAAGTGAGCAAAGTACTTGGGTTTCTTGAAATGGTTTCGTAGGAGGACTGGAGCAAGGTACAGTGTCCAGAATGACCACATGTCAGCTGAAAGGAATGAGCCCTTCTTTGACACATCTGGAACCCGAGGAGAGTAGGCTGAGGGAATGGTTGATCCAGAGACTGCTCCATCAGCTCCAATTGCCTTCCAAGCATTGGCATCAATCCGATAGCTCTCCTTCCCTTCACCAATACCCTTGTAATCACCAGTCCAGAGGCTAGTAAGGGTCCTGACAGCATTCTCCCAGGCTATGTGCATGAAGTCAAGAGGGAATGACTGAGGGAAGGCCACAGAATCAAGAGTGGATAAGATAGGGGTTCCTTTGATTCCAGTCTCCTTGGCTATCCTGTTTGCAGCTGCAATGCTCTCTGCTTCATCAACCCGCTTTGCATCAGCCATCATTTCCACATGGTTTCGGCCAAGGCCAGTGAGATCAGTGGTGAGGGGAACATAGTGTGTGGAGGGGGTGTCGCCAGGAATGGGAATGGCCTTGATCTTGCAATTACGACAGGGTGAAATGCCATTGACACCTTTCATGTTCATCAACATTGAAATAGCTGGAAGATCACCAAAAATGATGAGGAGGAATGCGCGGAGGAGAAATGACTGTTTGGACCGGATGTCATAAGTGTCAACTCCCTTGGCAAGTTGGAAGAGTTCCTCGTGCAGGGGGATCAAGAATGAATCTATCTCGGCAGGTTTGTTAGGGCCAGGGATAACACCAAGTGCAAGGATGTGCTCGGTATGGACCCGAAGTTCAGGGGGGAGGTTGTAAATGAAGATGATGAGAGGCCAAGCAGTTGCCCGACCACTGGAAAAAATCCCATAACCATCTGTCGACAGCCCAAGTGCAATGTCTCGGTCATCTTCAAAGTAGTTGGTGGGTGGATCTATTGGCTTGCCATGGACAGTGATTGGTGTGGAGCGTAGTTGCTGGTAATATTCGCCGTCAAAGATGTCGGAGGAGACGCCAGGGGAATAGGCCCGTGTACTCCGGTATTGCATCAGGTTGGCCATATGAATGGTCTGTAGGAAGGCATGCAACCGTGGGATGAGTGGTATGTACAGAAATTGTCGTCGAGGGCGGGGGTTTCCATGAGAATCGCATCCACTAAAGCGTGGTTCATTGCACCGTGGGCACTTCTCCAAGGGGCTGTAGTGTCCGGCATAGCAGATGCAGGAATTTATACAACAGTCATACCGCACTGGTTCAATTCCTGCAAGCTCCCTAGCACGGGCACGGAGGAGGTATGCTGAGGGCAAATCATTGCTGATAAAGCCAGAGAGTGCCTCTGGCATCATTGAAAACATCTGCCTGGACACTCCAGACCGAATGAACCAGGCAAATGCTTTACAGATTGCAATATCGTATTCAGCGAGGTTTCCCCCTATAATATACAGTGAGCACCTTAGCACATGACTGCTCAGAACAGATGGCTAACCATATTGAATGTCCTCAAGAGCCCGAAGCTCCTCCTCCAAAGCTGACCTCTCAAGGTCTTCATTGTATGGCTCTGGTGAGCCTGGACAGGCATCTGGATCAACTTCAGGTACAAAGTCATTGTCCGGGATTGGCTGGTAGTGCAAAGGGAAGTGGAAGTCGGAAGCGGAAGCCGGTGACAGCGGAGATGGTCCAGCCGGTGGAAAGGTAGTGTTGTCGAGATTCATGTCGTCACCAACATCAGCTGGTGGAGAAGGTGAAGCGGGTCCAAAAATGCTCTCTGTAGTAATGGGGGGAATTGGGTCCAATGGGCGGACAGGATCGCGGCCAAGAGACTCGAAATATTGCTCTCGTGCCATGTCTTCTTCGTGTTTTTTAGCCACAGCTGGAGTGACCATCTTGTTGCAACACTCGCAAAGGACATTGCGTGGCATTCTGGCAGTTGACAAGTGTATGGAGAAGGTGAGAGGAAGTGAAGTTGTCTGGTACACTGACCTGCCGTCCGATCAGTCTCGAGTGAGATAAAAATGAGGCTAAGTCCACGAACCCCTTCGATCCCTTCTTGACTCTGACGACCACCACCCACAGTCAACAGCAGGACAACCCCAAGGCCAAGATGACTCCACAGACTCGACGTAGAACAGAGGCAGGTGACACGAGGAGCGAAGAGCCACTGCAGGGGTTCCACCGAGAGAGTGTAAGAGGTAGCGGGAGGGATAAACAGAAGAACCGCACCAGAAATGCACGGTATGTGCAAACTATTAATCCACCACCGTCAATCTCTCACAACACACTGTTTAGAGTGAACGAGAATTGTTCCCTGGCGGTGGCCAAGAGGAATGTGCCCCAGCCCCTATCACGTGAAGGTACGGTTACCTCCCTCATCAGCGCAGCAATTAACCTTCTTGCATTTCCTGTCAGCATCCCCCACCCATTTGCCCCCAAACACCCCTTGCAACCGTCAGCCCAATGGACTACAACCAGCCGCCCCCACAAACCCCATTCGGAACACCCGTATTGGTGAAGCGTTTGCCCACCAGCCAGCACCCCCACAACCTTCACCCAGCCAGACAGACCCTTTGGTTCACTGGACCAGGCCATCGCCAAATACCTCTCACCACTCCCCAAGGTCCCACCCCCTACCTGCCCCCTCAACACGAGCTGTGGGACTAACAACTGCCCACCCAATCGCACCAAGGATGATGTTTAAACCCAAGGGGATCCCGAAGAAAGGGTTGAAGCAATCTATGGGGCTTCACGACACCAAGGAACGCAAGCATGCTTACAACCGGTTTCGGGTCAGCAGCCTACCCCATTCATTCTCCTTTGCTAATTCCCACTGTTTCAGGAGCGTGTTCGGGTTGTTATGAAAAGGAGAGGGGAGGGAATGTGGGTTGACTGGGACACTATCCCAAAGCGCGACCGAGATTGGCTGGTCCGGGAGGTTGGTTCATCTCCTTCGTTTTAGTGGACCGAGCTTCTAAACAAACAGGTCACCAACGATCCCCACATCCCATTCATATGTGAGTATGGCGAATGGGCCATCTTGGATGCAGGGAGGAGGACTGCTGGTAGTTGGCGGCAGAACCTGTACCACAATGGTTCCAAGCAGGTCCCAGAGAACAGGCGTTATTTGGCAGAAAATTCTGCAAAGCGAAACCCGAACGCTCCTCGAGGCGCTCGGTTCCCTGCACGCCCATCCAAGCGGAACCGGTCACCGACTCCAGACAACGACGACGACCGCGACGACGGGCGGATTCCTGTATTGCCGCCAGGACCCTCAACCACTGCCGGCTCAGCTGGGTTCTCCAATGAAGGGACAGACTGGAACCCCGCACTGTCATTCGGTTACCCCACCCAACAGATTCCTGGCCCATCCCGAACACCGTTCAATGGCCTCGGGCATTTCCCACAAACTCACACCCCCCCAGTACCCCTATTGATTCCGCGGGGTCCAAGTAATCACCCAAGCTCCCCTTCGTCTGGTGCATCGAGCAACACTCATTACTGGGAAAACCCTCCCCCCCGTGCGTACACCAATTTCATCCCTATTCATTAAACATGTCACCGACACCCTGAAGCCTCATCGGGCTTCTGGCACCCAGGAACACAAAACAACGGTCACATGCCCCCACAACATGGATGGCGTATTGGTGTGAACGACACAATAAACCAATGTAAGATTGTAAACTATTCTGGCTATCCATGTATTTGATCCTATTTGTCGTCCTAGCACTTTCCCACCCCGTTGGCCCTGGGGGGGTGGGTCAGGGTCTCCTGCTTGAGTATCCAAGCATGCGGAATGACAACTGTGCACCCCGGCTGCAGGGACGACAGTTGAACGCGAACCGTGTCATGAACGGAGGTCAGATCATAAACTATTCCTACTGTTCACGTGTTTAACACCGTTAACCATCCTAGCGCCCTCGCAATCCCTCAGGCTCGAGGACACAGTTCAGGGTCTCCCACCTGCATACCTGGGCACATGGAACGACGCCCATGTGCTGCAGCCACTTGGATGTCACTTCAACACGAGCGACATGATAGATCAGGGTCAGGTCATGAACTGTTCCCGTCATTCGTGTCTGATATTGTTTGTCGTTCCAGCGCCTTCGCGGACCCATGGTCTCAACAATCCGGGTCGCGGTCTCCTTCCTGGGCCGGTTCATCCACAACAACAGCCGCCGTTCGACCAACGTGCAGACACCCCGACGCTACTCACCTCCCGCACATTCCAAGGCTCATTTTCAGCACCATACCGGTTTACTCCGGAAAACGATAACGTGGGTGGCAGCGAACCTCGCCTACAACCACCCAACCAAGGTCCCTCCCGGGTGGATGGCGATCTCCCACCTAGGCCGGTTCGTCCGCAACCGCAACCCTCACCCGCTCAGCGCCTGGACTCCCCAATGTCATCCTCCCCCCACATGCCCCATAACCCCCCAGGGGACAACAACACAGAAAACGACGAACGCCATTGACCACCGCCCCAGACGGGTGACCGTGATCACCACTACCAAAGGTTTGTACCACGCCCTGACCACCCCTCGCTTCCCTCACTTACACATCATTATCTCCCCACCATCCAGGTTTGGCCATCAGGAATTTAGTGGATTCCTTATAATTGCTTTTAAGTCGCTGAAATCTGTTGTAAGGCCCCAGAAGGGTTATAACGGTCTTGTCTATGCTGTAAGGGGTTACGAGCCCACCCTAACTTCCAAAATCATCACGGAATTCCACGATTGTTGTAATCGACTGTGAGATTTCGAGGTTTTATAAATCTCACGTCGGTTTATAGCCCCTTGTGAGCCCACGCGAGATTTGGCAAATTTCCTCGAGCAGACATAATCTTACAATCTGAGTGTAGGATTCTCGCAAGCGTTAAGGGTTGTAACGGCTTGTGATTTATGGCCGGGATCACAACATACGGCGGTTCTCATATACGGTTGCGGGCACATGGCAAGGGTCAAGATAGTAATGTCAATTTCATTAGGAATTATATCTACTATACACGAGACGGTAGTATGAATGATCTACTAGCTGTTACCCGCACTTGAATCCGCCTCTTCCTGTTCCATGAGCAGAGCCATGGACGCTTCTACAGCGGAGTGCTTTGATCTATCTTGCGGAGGCACAGCATTCGGGAAAATTTGTCTGTGGGGAGATATCAGTAGCGGATCTAGTGGAGTAGTTAGGGACCTACTCGTTCCACCAGTCAAGGAGCTCCTCGGCATCTGCAGATCCACGCTCGAGGTAATCGATGATAAACCAGTAGAAGGCTTTGTAGTCGAATCCGTCATAGACCTCGCGCCACTGAGAAGCGCTCTGGAGCGCAAAATGAAGCTGCATGCAAATATCAGAACCGGTTCTGTTCGGACACGCCCGCGAGAACATACCTGAACGGCAGCATACGCAATTGACCGGTATCCGGGTACGACTTCTTCGTACGTACGAGGACCTTCTGGACTATCGCCTAGATCTCCGAGGTCCCGGGACCCTTTATGAGGCGTTTCCGACCCTTCCTCTGAGTTTCCGATCTCCTAAAGCC
>Ga0307517_10010300_pt1 | contig 13100 bp, 6 predicted proteins | sample 23_EM_MG_FD_194515 | JGI IMG/M metagenome (GOLD analysis project Ga0307517, IMG submission 194515) | Populus trichocarpa ectomycorrhiza microbial communities from riparian zone in the Pacific Northwest, United States - 23_EM | ecosystem: Host-associated > Plants > Roots > Unclassified | place...
AAATAGTTCGGGAAGTCCAGACAAAAATATTTCTTTCCAAAAAAGGTGCTGACAATCTTTTTTAGCAAAGACTTTTGACAGGAAAGGATCCTTGTACCATCTAAAATCTTGAAGTTTAGGAAATGTTAAATTTGAGAGTATTTTAGATGATTTTTTAAAAAACTGTTGTGGGTCTCCTATGAAGTGTTTGGTAATGGAAAATATTAGAGTTAAGACAACATTTTCTACTATGACAGGTGTTAAAGTATTTTCATTTTCTATTTTAATATTATTCAATACGAGCTCTCTATTTTTCTTAATGTGATAATGATCTCACCAACCTTTATGTTGGCCTGTAAAACCAGAGATTAAAGCTTAAGTTATTTTATTGTTAGATTGATTTTTGAATTTATATGTAGTGACTACCATTGTCATCTCATGAAGTTTATTAATGATATTATGTTCACTATACCCATCTATATTCCATTCATAAATAATATGACCATCATAATGAGCTTGGGCTTAATAAAGTAAGTCTTCTATTTGAATATTAAGAAGTGTAGATTTGTTATAGTAATGTTTGATTTTGTGTTCTTGATATTGGTTTGACTTATGATTTTTTATCTTATTAATGACAAAATCTTGTTGAAAATGATCAACATGATCTTCAATTTCACTTTAAGCATTTTCATATTGATTTATGACCGATATTTGTTTTGATGAGTTTTTTTTAATTCTAATGAATTTAGTTTTGGAGTAATCATTTCGATGAGTTTGTTTGATGAGGATAATTTAATAATTTGATCTTTCAGTATTTGGAGAGGAAAGGAGAGTGAATTTGAGATAGTGAAAGTTTTAAAAGTTGATGGTCAGGCTCTTTCTTCTCTTTGAGAAGAAGAAAAAAAGACCACATTCGAACTCAATGGACTATAATTGTTGGGCTATTGTGTATAAAATTTGAATGGTGTAATTATTTTGTTATTATATTGACTTGATATCTTTTTGGAAAATAGAATTAGCGTTATCAGCTATAGAAAACTTTGACTGCAATAATTTCATTTTGATGAAAATTTATTTTGATTTCCTTAAAAAGAGGATGAGTTGAACTTATAAAAGATATATCTTTTCTATAAATTTTCAATCCATGTCTTCAAGAACATTGAGAAAACATATTCTGATATTAATAAAAAGAAAAGAAAATCTAGAAAAAAAATAAAGGAAAAGATTAAAAAGATAAAAAATACTTCTTTTTATATACATTTGAGATCGTAAGAGTTTTATTTTAAATGAAATATAGTCTTTTCAATTGTATTTCTTTAAAGGTAAAGATCAAATTAAATTCCTAAAACTCTAAAAAAATCCAAAAATATGTGTGTATCCAAAATATATTTTAGATAGAGTAAATCTTTTTTTTTAATATTAATTTATGCTACAAAATATAAATGTTAATTCTACATACCTTAAATAAGATAGTTATAACCATAATTGTAAAAGTTTGTCAAATGTTTGATACATTGGTTTTAAAGCAATAAATTCATCATATTATTATAAAATTGAAGGATGGTACATGCATCCCTCCAATTCATGCATGGAAACACCCTTTTTTTAGATCGAGTGGTGCTGTTATTTTTTTTTTTCATTTTAAAAAGGTAGTGTCATTATTGATACATCTTGATAATAAAATGATAGATTACAAATAACTTTAGGATATTGATGCAAGAGGTATTTAAAAAAAAATAATTTTCTTTAAGTACTTTTATTTTTTTCTTGTTTAAGTTAGAAAATAAAATAATATACTTAATAATTTTATTTTTCATGGTTCATTTAGGATTTTTATTACCTTTCCTTTATTTTCAAGTTTTCTAGTTCATTTAGGTTGGATTTTAGATTTATTTAAAAATTTATAAACCTCGTAGAGATACAAATTATTTGGAAAAAAATATTCGATAATAAAATTACAAATTAGGATTTCTATGTGATTTTTTTTTAATATTTTATGTTTTATGCTTGATGTTTTTTTTTTTTTCGTGTTGCTTCTATCTATACCAGACATGCATCAAAATCCACCAATTCTATATAACATATTGTAATTTATAACAATTATATTTAGTAAGGAGTAAAAGCATTTTTATAATCCACTACTTTTGCGAACATTTAGTAGCAATATTTATAGTAAAATGTTCATTACTTTAAACTATCAATGACTCATTTAACATTAATAGAAAACCATAAAAAATTATTCATTATCATCTTTGTTCTGAAACTTAGTTGTTAGCAAAAACAATTTGTATATGAATAATGTAGGATTTCAATAAAATAAAGTTTAATTTATTTTTTTCAAAGTTAAATAAAATAAACTTTCAGATATTTATAACCATAATTTAGAGTAATTTTTTTTTCTTTTGAATATCAATTTATAGCTACGAAATATAAATGTTATTTTGCATACTTAAATAAGATAGTTATAACCATAATTGTAAAATGTGTTTGTTAAATGTTTGGTATATTGTTTTTTAAGCAATAAATTCATCATATTATTATAAAATCGAATGATGGTATATGCATCTCTCCAAGTCATGGATGGAAAACACATTTTTTTTTTCCAGATGAAGTGGTACTGCTATTTTTTTTTCATTTAAAAAAAATAGTGTCATTCTTGATACATCTTAATAATAAAATGACACATTACAAATAACTCTAAGATATTGATGCAAGAGGTATTTAAGGAAAATTATTTTTCTTTAATTACTTTTATTTTTTTCTTGTTTAAGTTAGAAAATTAAATAATATACTTAATAATTTTATTTTTGCTAGTTCATTTAGGATTTTTATTACCTTTCTTTTATTTTCAAGTTTTCTAGTTCATTTAGGTTGGATTTTAGATTTATTTAAAAAGTTATAAACCTCTTAGAGATACAAACAACTTGATAAAAAATGTTCGATAATAAAATTGCAAATTAGGCTTTTTGTGTGATTTGTTTTTTTGAATATGTTATGTTTTGTGCTTGATATTTTTTTTTTATGTTGCTTCTATCTACATCATAATGCATTCAAATCCACCAATTGTATATAATATATTGTAATTTATAACAATCATATTTAGTAAGGAGTAAAAGCATTCTCATAATCCATTAATTTTGCAAAAGTTAAGTAGCGATTATATAATAAAATGTTCATTACTTAAAACTATCAATGATATATTTAACAGTAATAGAAAACCATAAAAATTTATTCATTGTCACCTTTATTCGGACACTTAGTTGTTAGCAAAATCAATTTGTCTTTTTATACGAAGAATGTAGGATTTCAATGAAATAAAGTTTAATTTATTTTTTTCAAAGTTAAATAAAATGAACTTTTAGTTATTTATAACCATAATTTAGAGTAAATCGTTTTTTTTCCTTCTGAATATCAATTTATGGCTACAAAATATAAATTTTATTCTGCATACCTTAAATAAGATAGTTATAACCATAATTCTAAAATATATTTGTCAAGTGTTTGGTATATTGGTTTTTAAGCAATAAATTCATCACATTATTATAAAATTGAATGATGGTACATGCAGAGTGGTACTGTTATTTTTTTTTTTTCATTTAAAGAAAATAGTGTCATTCTTGATACATCTTGATAATAAAATGACATATTACAAATAACTCTAGGATATTGATGAAAGAGGTATTTAAGGAAAATTATTTTTTTTAATTACTTTTATTTTTTTCTTGTTTAAGTTAGAAAATTAAATACTTAATAATTTTATTTTTCCTAGTTCATTTAAAATTTTTATTACTTTTCCTTTATTTTCAAGTTTTCTAGTTCATTTAGGTTGGATTTTAGATTTATTTAAAAACTTATAAACCTCATAGAGAGACAAACTATTTGAAAAAAAAATATTCCATAATAAAATTGCAAATTAGGATTTCTATATGATTTTTTTTTAATATTTTATGTTTTGTACTTGATGTTTTCTTTTTTTCCATGTTGCTTTCAGATATGCATCCTAATCCACCAATTCTATATAACATATTGTAATTTATAACAATCATATTTAGTAAGGAGTAAAAGCATTCTCATAAAATTAAGTAGCAATATTTAAAGTAAAATGTTCATTACTTAAAACTATCAATGATTCATTTAACAGTAATAGAAAACTATAACAATTTATTCATTGTCATCTTTGTTCAGACATTTTTTTTTTTAGTTTAACGTGGGTGTCCGGGCCAGCTTGCGCGCACCTCGACTAATCCCACAGGCCCTAAAGTTAACGACCATGTAAGCCTCCAGTGGCCATCATATAAGCAACCACAAGGTTCGAACCTGAGACCACAGAGGGAGAGGTTGTTCGGACACTTAGTTGTTAGCAAAAACAATTTGTCTTTTTATATGAAAAATATAGGATTTCAATAAAATAAAGTTTAATTTATTTTTTTCAAAGTTAAATAAAATGAACTTTTATATATTTATAACTATAATTGTAAAATGTGTCGCTCAAATATTTGGTATCTTAGTTTTTAAGCCATGAAATTCACTGTATTATTATAAAATTAAATGATTTAATATGCATTCTCTCATCCGTAGATGGTAAAAAATTGAATAATAGGATATGCATCCTTCGAGGATAGTATACACTTTTTAATTTTAGATACTGGCAATGCTTCTTCTTTTTTTCATTTGAGAAAAGTGGAGTTGTCTTTGATACAACCAATAATAAAATGACATATACATGAATAACTTTAGGATATGCATCCAAATTCACTAGTTTTATATAATATACTGTAATTTCTAATAGTCTTTTTCAATAAGAAATAAAAAAAATTCTCATAATCCACCAAATTTGCTAAATTAAGTAGCCATATTTGTAGTAAAATATTAATTACTTTAAGTGACCAATTATTACTTCAACAACAATAAAAATCTATAAAAATTTATTTATTGTCGACGTTTAACAATATATCATGATTTATCAAATATTAGAAAAATTATAAGTGATTTGATTTAACTTTTTGGTTACTAATTTTTTAATGTAATTATTATCCTTTCATCAATAGTGTTCTGGTTTAGATATTTAAGTATGACGTGTGTCTGCTCTATTAAACCATACATGTTATCAACACCATAATTATTGATAATTTGAATAAAATTTAAAGTTTTTTTTAAATTTTATTCCATCATGCACAATAATTTTACATTCAATACTATTTGAGAACATGTAAAATATTTTCCCTAACTCATCTAGGATGATGAATCATTTTTAATTACTCAGATATCTTCATATAATTTATGTTATATCCAATAACTACTTACTTTGTACCCCTTAATCGAGGCAACAAATTGTCTAGATTAAAACATATCATTCTCTATATAATATAACTTAATGATTTAAAATCTAAGGATACTTATATAATTGTTATATGAGCCTTTTCATAGACATATGCGAATTATCAATAGAGAACCCTCATGTAAATCAATTCAGTATACATTTCATTTGACAATAAACTATATTTAAACTCTAAGTATCCCTCATATCTCAACTTATAATAATAACCACTTTCTTTCATGAAATAACATAATATATATTGACTTCAATAATTTTGATTAATATTCAATTTTAATAGAACATTAATTATAAACATTTATAAATAATACTCTAATGTAATAGAAATCTTCATAATTTTAATTATAACTATTTTATAATGTTATCTATAAAATATTTTTATCCCAAAAGACTTTATATTTATTGTATACTCATTAATTAAACATAAATGGATAGTAAAGATAAAAAAATATTTTTATTAATAATAAATATATTTTACACAAACAATAGTTTTATATGGAATTAACTAATTCACTATAATATATATATATTAACATATACATCCAAATTCACTAGTTGTATAAAACAAATTGTAATTTCTAACTCGGTATGAAGTAAAAACTTTCTCATGCTCCATAAGTAGTGATATTTGTTATAAAGTATTAATTGCATCGAGTGATCAATGATTCCTTTTACATCAATAGGAAACTATAATAACAGATTTATTGTCAGTCTTTTTATGGCACTTATTAGTTATCAACAGAAAACACTTGTTTTTTTATATGAAAAATTTAGAATTTAAATGAAATAAAATTTATTTTATTTGTTTCAAAATCAAATAAAACTGAATTTTTATTTAATTGAAGCCTATATATTTATTAATCTAAATAAATTAATTGAATTCTGAATTAACCATTAAAAAGGAGATGGTAAAATGAAATTGAGTAAAAAAGTGCTCAATTAAATTTTATATAAATACAAGTTTATTTAAGCTATATAGAACTTTTCTTTTAATTTTTATGATTACATTTTATATATAAAAAATTAAAAAATAAATCAAACAACAAATTTGCAAACTACAATAAATAAATTAGGTAAATACATAAAGCAATATAAAAAAAATAAATTTTAAAAAAACTAAATCATACTTTATTGTTAAAGTGTAAATTAAATAATATAGCATAAAGAGATAATTGTTGCAAAAATTGTAACCTTATCCTTAAAACAAAATTTGCCCTTCAATTGATGTAAGTAATAGATACAAATTAATTCATAGAATTCAATACTATTTATGTTTGTGTTTATACTTTTCAACGTCAACCTAAATAAATTTTAAAATACGATACCTATTTGTTTCAATTAGTGGTTTGAATTTCTATTCTAAGATTAAGATTTGGATGGTTAGTTAGACTTTATCAATCTCAATAGAATGTTTAGTGGGGTTCAGTATGACTTGTCATATTTTTTTTAAAAAACGATGTTGTCACAAAATTAAATAAAAAAGGAAGCAAAATTTTAATCCTTTGCCGGATCAAATTAAAAATATTTTATTTATTTTTCTTCAGGAAAAAAAAAAAGAGCAAAAAAAAAACGAAGCTTAGTTTGTATCGAACTCGTAATTTATCGCGATATATTGTCGGCGTATCGATAATCATATTAAATGTACCCGAAACCAGCAACCACTGTGCCCCACAAAATGGCCGCCCCCAAAGACCGCCACGTTTTACTTCTCGACGGCGGGATCAGGTGCCACGTCATGGAAAATTAATTCCAGTGGACCCATCCGTATCGGCGTTCAGCTGGCGAGCATTTTAGTGGCTGAAATGTAAGTGTAGAGTTAACCAGAGTCAACAGGTTAACCACAGTCAACCATAACCATAGTTAGATAAATAAGGGAAGAAAAGGAAGTCTGAATCTATCTAAAAAACGTGTGGAAAGTGACGAGGCAGGCGGTGTTTACCGGTTCACACCATGAGTCCATAACACAATAGATCTTCCTTTTCTCTCTCTACTCTCCACCACTCCACATTTTGTTTGCTGCTTTTGTCTTTAATTACCACTATAGTTGTTTTTTTTTTTAATATTGTTATTGTTGTTGTTTACTACATCATTTTTTCTCTTTAATCGCCGCCGACCAAGAAGAAAAATAGTCGAGATCGTGGAGAGATTTGTTTATTTTTTTTGATTGATCTGAAGGAAATTGAGATTTATATGTATTTTTTTTCAGTTTTGGATCTCCAAGGTTTTGATTACAGTTACCGATCCTGCATTGTTGGAAAATAACAATAATAAAAAAAAAACAGAAGAGGAACGGCAGGTCATTTTGAATGGGGGATAAATGTGCAGAATAGAGAGAAAGTGTGGGGGAGGAGGAGGAGAGAAAGATAAGGAGACTATGGGGGTAGTTAAAGGAGTGGAAAAGATTAGGAGTAGTATATCAAGGCCGTCTTCAAAAATGAAGCTGTGGATGATAAGGGCAACGACGTCTGTTTTGTTGTGGACTTGTGTGGTTCAATTGACGACGATCGGTGAGATGTGGGGTCCTAGGGTTTTGAAAGGTTGGCCTTCTTGTTGGCCTCCCCAATCTGTCTCTGCCGCCTTGCAAGAGAATGTTCCTACTGTCCCCGCTCGCGTTTTGCCACCAAAGAGTCAGTCCTTTTTAGTTATAAGTGATTTATTTATTTGTCTTTTGAGAATATGATTTTCTGAATTCTACTGTTTGTTTTGAACTAGGTAAGAGAACAAGGAAGTTAGAGATTCTTCTCATGATTTAGTGGAAAGATGCATTTTTTTTTCTTCTTTCTGTTTCGTTTTGTCAAAAGTTGGCTTGCTTGCTTGCATTTGATAAAGAAATGTTTGTGCAAGTTATCCATATTTGTGAAATAATAAAACTATGAAAAACTTGTTTGCATCTGATGCCTTCCTTCTAGTCTCAGCGGTTTGGAATAAAATTATGTGTGGGATTTATTTTTTCCATCTATATATTTGTTTTTAGCATGTGATCATACTCTGCTTAACACCAGTGTCATTTGTAGACTGATATGTTCCATCTGTTGGCATTAGGGGTTTATAAGAACAATGGATACTTGATGGTCTCGTGCAATGGAGGTCTCAATCAAATGAGAGCAGCGGTGGGTGGCTGCAACTTTGCTGAGAATTTGCATATTTGTGGTTCTGATATTACAGTGACGATCTTGTTTCTGCATTTGCCTGTTATTATTTTCATAGCTTTGTTTCTGTGCCTTGCAGATATGTGATATGGTTGCTATCGCGAGATATTTGAATGTTACGCTTATAGTACCAGAGCTGGATAAAACCTCTTTTTGGGCTGATCCCAGGTATGTAACTCATAGTTTGTATTTGAAGTTTCCAAATGTTTTCAGCTATATAGGAATCTATATCATTAAGTACACCTCTATTCTGGGATTGGAAATATACATCTTACCTTTTAATGAATATCTTTGATCCATCAGCGAGTTCCAAGACATATTTGATGAGGAGCATTTTATCACATCATTGAGAGATGAGGTTCGAATATTGAAGGAACTGCCTCCTAGGTTGAAGCAGAGAGTGGAACTGGGGATGACCTATACCATGCCACCAGTTAGTTGGTCTGATATTTCTTACTATCATAACCAGGTTAGCTCATTGTTGTTGTTTTTGGTTCTGGCATTTTTGCAAAGGTTGCCATGTCTCTTGGAAGTGCATATTGCCATTTCCATCAGCTAGCTCAAATTGTAGGCACATGCAAAGGTTTCCTAGTTACCTAGTATTGTTGTTAATTTAAGTGCTGTCTATTTATTTTGCTCAGCGGTATCTTTCTGATGTGTTGTATGCAGATTCTTCCTTTGATAAAAAAGTACAAAGTTGTACATCTAAATAGAACTGATGCTCGGCTTGCCAATAATCGCCAGCCTTTAGAGCTGCAGAAGTTGCGCTGCCGTGTGAATTATAGTTCTCTGAGATTCACCACTCAAATAGAGGAGTTGGGCAAGAGAGTTATAAGGCTTCTGAGGCAAAATGGTCCCTTCTTGGTGCTTCACCTTCGATATGAAATGGACATGCTGGCATTTTCTGGCTGTAGTCAAGGTTGCAACAATGAAGAGGTGGAAGAATTGACAAGAATGAGGTAATCTATGCATAATTCTTTATCAGCTCTTTGGCTTCAAGTAGCCTGAAATATTTATTTGATCCTTGGTCCACATATTCTCATTTTCTCATATGAACAGATATGCTTATCCTTGGTGGAAAGAAAAAATAATAAATTCGGACTTGAAGAGGAAAGATGGGTTGTGTCCTTTGACTCCTGAGGAAACAGCTCTCACTTTGAGGGCACTGGACATTGATCCGAATATCCAGGTTTATATTGCAGCTGGTGAAATATACGGGGGTGAAAGGAGAATGTCAAGTCTTGCGTCAGCTTATCCAAAACTGGTTGGTAGATGAAAGCTGAAATCAACTGTTTACACCTGAGATAGTTGTTTGTCAACATCTGTTTACAGGTTCCTTTGGTTTTTGAAACAGGTCAGAAAGGAAACACTGTTGGAACCATCAGACCTTAGGTACTTCCAGAATCACTCATCTCAAATGGCAGCATTGGATTATCTTGTTGCGTTGGAAAGTGATATTTTTGTCCCTACCTATGATGGAAACATGGCTAAAGTTGTTGAAGGCCACCGCAGGTATTTTTTTGTCTGACAGTTTCTTCTTTTCGGTTCATGTATTATAACAAAGGTCATTCATGTATAATGCATTGGTTTCTTTGGCCTCAGAAAAATGATTTTGGAATTCAAAAGCCTTCAACAAATATTAACTTTCAAATTTTTCTCTCTATCAGAGGACAAAAATGCATGTATGCCTCTTCATCCAGACAGAGTTAATTCTTCTGGCTGTGAAATTATTACTGAACTTGTAATCCCGAGTTTTATTTAAATTTATGAACTTGTTATTGTTGTTTTTGGGAAGATTTTTATGTCAACCGAGGTAGGTTTTTGATGATTCTCTTCTTATGGCTTCCATGTAGTTTCTTTTTTGCTTAGTGGATTTAGCATTTTTGTGTGCGTGTGCAAAGTGAAAGCTCTTCTATCTTAACACTGTATTACTGTGTAATGCCTACTCAGATTCCTCGGCTTTAAGAAGACAATTTTATTGGATAGAAGGCTTTTGGTTGATCTGATAGATCGATACACTAATGGATCGCTGAACTGGGATGAATTTTCATATGCTGTAAAAGAATCCCATTCTGATCGGATGGGGGGACCAATGAAAAGGTTGGTGATCCCAGACAGGCCTAAAGAAGAGGATTACTTCTATTCAAACCCAGAAGAATGTTTGCAGTCATCAGATGATCCGTTGAGTACATGATCGTTATTTGAAGAACTTGTGCCATTTATCTGCCCCACAGTGCTAGCCGTTCTACCACAGATCAACCGCTTGTTCTCTACTAGAGGTCCAGCGATAGAGAAGTTTGTCTTCAAGAGGCAATTGAACTATAGGGTTGTGAACTTCAAGAAAGCAAGAGATGATCTGCGGAGCAAACCTAGGTTAGTGTTATAAAATATACGCAAATACTCCAATTCATGTATAGAAAGCTCGCCTGCCATTACAGGGCGATGCCAAATTGACAAGACTGGGTTTGGGTTGTACACGGATGCAAATATAGTTGTGTTTCACCAGAACTGTCATCTCGTGGAAGGATAATCCCATTTTCCTTTGGCATTTATTTGTTTCTTTTGGATCGTGTGCGATCTTGTAAGTTCCTAGCAAATATAACTTTATAGAATTTTTGTTCGTACCATGCTATGAAAGATCATTGCCTCTCCTCTTCTATTAAGACTAATTATGCAGCAAATGTTCCCGGACCCTAAGTGCGAATTATGTGCTGTGTGATGACTGGAATGCCCTGGATTCTCCTTGAGTGAATTATAAGCCTTCAAAAGACCGCTTTCCAGTTGGAATAATATACGAATATTCGAGCTGATTTGATGTCGTTGTCTACGTTTTGCATGTGATTGAACTTAACGAGTTTGGAGACCAAATGCAGCTTTCTCTAATCTCTTCAAATTCCACATCTAATAAGGATGACCCAGCTAACCCATCAAGGGGTGTTTTAGGGAGTGCGGTTGTGTTTGGAGTGGAGTAGTTGGTTTTTTTTTTTGGGTTGGTGCTGTTAATATTTTTTTTTAAATTAAATTATTTTTAAGATTTTTAAATTATTTTAATGTGTTAAAATAAAAAATAAATGTTTAAAAAATAAAAAAAATCTCTATTATTATTCTAAATATTTTTTATATAATTTTTTTTATTTTTTATATGAATTTCATAAAAAAAATCACAACACACTTTCAAGTGGTAAGGATTTATTTAAGGGGAGTAAAAGTTATTTTTTTATTTGAAAATATTTGAAAATAATATATTTTTTTATTTTTTAAAATTTATTTTTAATATTAATAAATCAAAATAATTTAAAAAAATAAAAATAAATTTGAAGCTAAAAGAAAAAAAATTAAAATCTTTTTAAAACATGATTGAACTACAAGTTCTAGAATCTCTTTGCACTTAGGTTTAATAGCTTACTTTGTTGCATGCTTGAAGATACTTGAATCTTAAGCAGTGGTTGGTGGTGGGGGTTGCATTGCCACCCAACCGTAGGATCCCCTGAATTTAAATATGCCAGGATGTTCATTCCTCCTTTTTGAGTTTTATTTTATGATAAATAAGGCAAGTGTCACTGGAAAATGGTGGTTGTGAATATGTGGTCGGTTACACTAAACACGGATTAGCGGGCATGTGGTCACCTTTGAGAATGATCTTATTCCTTTGCACTGATTAGTGGGACTTCATGTGGCCACGCGGTGTGCAAGGTATTTGAAATACATGTAAATATTTACAATTAAGGTTGTCAAAAATGCTTTTTTAACATGACACGAAACATACAATATAAACTCGAATCGTAAGCTCGGATCGTAAAATCGCAAGTAAATTTTTTTAACTAAATTGCAAGATCCAGTCAAGTAGTAAATAATAATATAACACAATTAAAATAAAAGTGAAATAAACAATACAAATATCCAAACACCTTAAAATACATAATTCAAATAAAAATTCATTGAATTCTTATCAACATCCAAATAAAAATACTAAAAATATCCAAACACCTTTCAAGTGCAAGCCAAATGATGCTTAAAACGGTAAATGCCTCCACTGATAAATTTCTGAAAAGACTTGCATTGGACTTTTCTTGAATTCTTTTCAACATCTATACCATATTGCCATCCCACGTCAAGTCTATTGCCACCGGTAGTTTTTTTATATGCCATGTATCTTGCAGTTCAAGAATCAATATATAAAATTATGCATTAATAAAAATATTAGACAGAATAGGAACATAGAGAAATTAAGACAGTATCATTCAGAAATCATCTTGGCATATTTACCTTATGTTCCAACTAGGAAAGATATAGCACACACGAAAACAAATCATTAAGGATATGAAAAATGCATATTGACCAACAAGTATTACTGGAACCGGCAACTCCTACATGGTATAAAACATGAAACTTACCCACAATTCATCATGATCCCAGAAAAACAAACTGAAACTAACATCAAAAAATTGCAACAGATACTCTCTAGACCATTTTATAAAGCACAAAATTATACATTAGGTGCTATTCAGAAGTCCCTCTATGGGTACTGGGTACTATTTTCCTCTCCTTCCTCCATGGAAAGTCTTGATCTTTTTAGAAAACAGAAATACTAGCCTTAAAAATCAATAGTCTAGTAAACAAAGTGAGGTCGATAACAC
>Ga0307517_10010301_pt1 | contig 13100 bp, 9 predicted proteins | sample 23_EM_MG_FD_194515 | JGI IMG/M metagenome (GOLD analysis project Ga0307517, IMG submission 194515) | Populus trichocarpa ectomycorrhiza microbial communities from riparian zone in the Pacific Northwest, United States - 23_EM | ecosystem: Host-associated > Plants > Roots > Unclassified | place...
AGACTACGTAATCTACGCACCTAGCAGGGGATCCAAAGAGGAAAGGATGGGAATCCCATGCTAGTGAAGGTACATATAAAGGAAGCACAGTCGTGTGTGGAATGGCGTGATATAAGAATAAAACATAGAAAATGAAATGATAAATAAAAGGGTCCTCAGGGTCAACTAGTAAGGGTCCGGTGGTGAGGGGGCACGTATAGACCGGTGGTTAGGCTTGACCAGTCGGTTTTGTTCGGTGGGGGCGCGGCGAGTCGGTTGACCAGAATGGGTGACGGGTGGCGGCAGTGAGACATGGGGGGTGGTGGGGACGACCAGCGGTAGAGGGTGCGGGACAGCGGGGCTGTGGATGGGCGTTGGTGGGTGTCAAGGCAGGATAGCCGGTGGTTAGGCCTGGTCGGTTGGCGCTGCTCGACGGATGGATTGGGTGTTCCCCTTACACTTCCTCACTATTGGGTGCATTTGGCGGGGGTTTCAGGTGCGGTAAAATGTATTTTGGATCTATTACACTAGTAATCGCCTACTCTACCATTTAATTAGCTATTGGGGGGCGGGACGGGGTGGATGGCGGCGGGGTACACTGGATGAGGTGTTCTAATTATAGAATATATCATGTTTAGCATTTGGGCGCGGTTTGGGATGGGGTAAAAACATATTCGGGATCTATTACACTAATAAAAGTCTATCCTGCCCTTTTCTCAGATATTGGGGGGCGGGATGAGATGGATGCGAGCGGGGCACATTGGATGACATGTGCTATTTATGGGACACATCATCCGTCATAATACTTGGGGGCTCGCGTTCGTTGTTGGGGGTGTTAGAGACATGATCTTATAGGAGATTACATATTTGGAGTCTATTACACTAATAAAAGTTTATCCTACCATTTTCGCAGCTATTGGGGGAGGGATGGAATGGATGCAGGCGGTGCACAGTTCCGAATGATGTTTCAACCACATTCTGCATTTGGGCGACAGGAAAAAAAGCATTTTATTAAAATAAAATAAATCTACGGCGTGATTATGCAAAAAGTAGGGGCAGGAGATTACATGAATATGAATGCAAGTGTTCCAAGGGTGCTAGGACCATACACTATGCTGCTGAAGAAAGGAGATACCCACAAACCATACGACAGTCCTCAAGGGGATTTCATTAAAAGAGTCCGAGATATCACGTGGGTTAGTTAGTCCTGCCCAAAGGGCGTTCAAAAAAATTTGCACAGCCAAGGATTTGGGGCCAGAAAAAGTTCCCATCAGGCCCATTCCAAAACGGGCGACATGTTTCCAGATTGAGAACTTTCTCACATTGTTCTCCACTCCCCGATATAGATAATTATGTCCTTGTGACGCTGGCCTATCTGTTGGCCCATCCGTTCAGGCCACAGAAATAAAAATATATACCAATGTTGAATTTTGTCATTGCGTTCATAATTCCTAGAACCTTTCCCCACTAGAAAACACCAGAAGTTTCAATGAAGAAGGTACCCGAGGTAGGCATTCATAATTCATTTATTCACTGCATTGATCCTCAATTAACCACCTTGCAATAGAACCCTGATAACCTTACACTTTGCAACGATGGGTGTGTTCTCTGCCCTCAATGCAATACCTCAATGTTGGGAAGGTTGGCTTGCCTAATTATATCAAGTCAGCTGCAAGTCCTTCAGTTCAACAAGTCCGCAAGCCAGAGCTCGCAGAGGGCTGGGGCAATCAAAAGCGATGTGGGAAGCACCCGACCACATTGTATGAGTGTGACTGCAGGGAAGTCATCTTGGGTGGTGAAGTTGAGCAGGGTGAGGGTCTTATAGAATGTAACAAGGCAGGCTGTGAGACCCGATGGGTAAGTCCTCGCCTTCAATGTTGAAAAACCGGCCATTACTCACCATCCATGGGATAGTTTCATATGAAGTGCATGCATCTTGACTTCAAGACACAGAATTGGGTTTGCAAATCATGTGCAGTGTCTGATAGTTGTAAGAAATGGCAGAGGAGATGAGAAAGAGATGAAATCAAAGCTTTGCAAGGATGAATAAATTCGTTTATCCTTATTTAGAAGTATATTCCCACACTCAGTTAGTTAGTCCCTCCCTTGAGCCCTTAAAAAAAATTTCGACGTGATATCCATATTTTTTTTAGTGAAAACCCCTTGACAGTCCTCTACCATGATCAACCATTGCGCACGCCCCTTGTTCTCGTTCTCTACCTCCAGCGCCCAGTAGAAAAGGCCCACAATGACATTATGTAGGCCTCTCAACCCAGGTCTTTGCAGTTTATCCCAATTGCCCTCCACAGCCGAAAAGTCGATGCTCCCATCTGCCAGTAACCGCCAATCAGGCTGTAACGATGGCCACCAGCTCATGAAATTTGACTCAAATGTGGAAACTCCATTAATTGGCAGCTTCCAGGAGGTGGACCACCTGCGCCATATCCATTCTTGGATGCATTCAGGGCGATTCTTCGCTCCGAGCTTCGCCACATCTTTAAACTCATGATGGACCTCGAAATCCATCCAAGCTTTGATGAGTGCACACCAAGACATCGTTGGTCTACCCAATCTTTGACTTGAGTTATCATCGATCGTCGTCGTCGAGAGCAGGGCATTGGCGCCATTATCGATGGGCAGTACATGGTACATGTAGTCAATGGGTCGCAGGAGGTTGTGTTCGTGCATTTATCGATGGGTGGTACGCGTAGTCAGTGGGTTGAGGGGGCTTTCGCCATCGTTATGTGGCCATCGCCTTCGTCATTGCCATCGTCGGGTTAAGTTTGTTGCCGTTGGGTTGGATTCGCCGCTGTTGGGTTGTGTTGGGTTGGATATTCACTGTTGTTGGATTGAATTGACCGCGAATCCCTCTCATCGCTGTGGCTGTAGGTGTTGTTGTTGGGGGTGTGTGTTGGTGGGGTTGGATCCTCGGTTGTGTTGGATCCTCGTTGGGTTGGGTGCATATCGCTGGTGTTGGGTGCGATTGGCTGTTGTTGGGTGCTTGTCATTGTTGGGGTTTTTCATCTGGGTGGGGTTCGTTATGTTGGTGGTTAGTGGGATGGAACAAGCAAAGAAAGGGAAAAGGAAAAAACAAAACCACGACATTTGTCGTGGTTCATTTTCGGGATGCACTTCGTGGGCCTCCCACTCCATGGGTCTCCCCTAGCCTTTCTCCGGTCCCCCCTAGTCATTCTCCCTGCCCAATTCCTCCGTCCAGCGAAAACGAGCCGCCCGCATCCCTCTAGAAAGGGGGGGGGGCAGCTGTGGCAGCGGCTACGGCTATGGCTTCGGTTGGCATTGGTGTCTGAGTCCACATCCCTCACAAGAGGGGAGGGGCTCGTGGCTGACTTGCTGTGTGTGGTTGAGAGGGAAGCGGAGTCCTGAGGAGGGAAGGTGGTGGAGGAGGAACGAGAGAGGATGAGCCAACATCAACCGTGATGCGGTTGATGTGAGGTTTAAACTCTGCTTGTCCTCCAAGATTGCATTCAATACCAATGCTGGGTAGTTCGATAATAAAATAAAAAGTTGTATTATGTTATTAATATTCTAATAATGTCTGATCTAAATTTCTAAGGTAAGGGGTCCAAAATTAAAGATGTTATTTGTGAAACATACAAAAATGGGAGTAACCATGCTACCTTTCGTCAATTCCCTATTCTAACCCCCATATTAAATAGAAAATGTACCGTAGTATGATTTTAATAGACTAATAAATGAGATTTGGATACTTTGGCCAGAGTATCTACTGATTGTGGAAGCTGCAATGGCCGAAATCAAGTTACAACAACCATTTGCATTAACTTATGGTCAATAACTCGATTTCAGCCATTGCAGGTTCCACAACATGTAGTTACTCTGTCCAAAGTATCCAAATTTTATTTATTAGTCTATTAAAATCATATTCCAGTGTTTTTTCTGCTTAATACGGCGGTTAGAATAGGGAATCGACGAAAGGTAGCGTGGTTACTACCATTTTCGCATGCTTCCTAGATAACGTCTTTAATTTTGCACCTTTTACCTTAGAAATTTAGATCGAACATGTTTAGAATACTATTAACATAACACAAGTTTTTATTTACTTATCGAACTACCCAGCATTCATATTGAATGCAATCTTGGAGGGCTAGTGGAGTTTAAACTTCACATCAACCCCATCACGGTTGATATTGGCTCATCCTCTCTTGCTCCACCACCACCATCTTCCCTCCTCAACACCCCCACTTCTCTCTCAGCCACACACAGCAAGTCGATCACAAGCCCCTCCCCTCTATCGAGGGATGTGGGCTCAACCACCAACACTCTGGCGAGCTTGACGCGCGACCCCAGCCACACCGCCCCTCCCCTTTCCAAAGGGATGTGGGCGGCTCGTTTTCGCTGGACGAAGGATTTGGGGAGGGAGAACGACTATGAAGGACCAAAGAAAGACTAGGGGAGACCCATGAAGTGCGTCCCGAAAATGAACCATGACATTTGTCGTGGTTCGTTTTCTCTTATTCTTCCCTCCTCAACCGGCCACTAACAATATTCAAACCTACACAGCACCCGCCATCTAATCCGCCATGACCATGCATGTCTCACTGCGGCTGTGCAAATCATACAACAACTCACAGATGCAACGCTGGCATAAGAAAGCCCACAACGACAAAGGCTACATGACACCGGCGTAACGAAGGACAACAGTGGAAGATACCACCCCTCATGACTTCACCCCCAAACCGGTCATTGACAACATGCAGCGCCCATCAACAACACAGTCCATCAACGATAACGTGGAAACTGCGGATAGGGCCTGATGACAACCACCCAGCCCTCGACAATGTCTCGAACAACACGGAGGCAATGACCAGCAACACAACCACCATCTAAATGATGACAGCTCAACCCCCAGCAGTGGCCCTGACAAACAGCACATACCCTATCGAAGACACCCACAACCCAATGACAAGCAGGGCAGAAGTTGATGAATACACGACGGACGACAAGGGCGAGTGCAGCCCAACATGAAGGTGCAATCCAACCCGACGCGACGAGGCGCAGACCCAATCCAACACAATGAGGTGGAAGAGGCGTGCAGCCTAACTCAACACAATGACGAGGAGGAGGAGGCATGCAGCCTAACCCAACACAAAGAGGCAGAGGAGGAGACGTGCAGTCCCAATCCAACATGATGAGGTGGAGGAGGCGTGCAGCCCAACCCAATGCGAGGAGGAGGAGGACACAACAAGAAGAAGGAGGACCAGGCGTGTGGCCCAACCCAATACGACGAGGTTGGCGAGCACAACCCAGTGGAGCAGAGCTCCCATTTTTCTTTCTCTCTTGCTGTAATTACTTGTACATAAGATCTTGCACCCACACTGTACATATGGGATCTTTTTGTAGTCAATAAAATCCCCTTTTTTGAACTCACAAAGTTGATGAAACAAGGCATTATCTCAGATAAGATACGCAGATTCACATCATCTGAATTGATTTAATGCCATCCACCCATTCCCGCCCCTCCTGAGGTACGGGAATGGGTGAAATAGGTATATATGTGCTATAGCTACTCAAATATATATGTATCTCTATGAAAAACACTGTTCAAAGTCCCCAACGATGAAGACGATCCCCAACCGTGATTGATGACATGTTCTATTTATGGAACACGTCATCCAAAGACACCCAGTGCGATCCATCCCATCCCGCCCCCCAATGACCAGGGAAAGGGCTGGATAAATTTTCATTGTTATACTAGACCCTAAATATATTTTTTCCCCACCCGAAACCCCCGCCAAATGAGCCCAACAGCGAGGAAGCGCCTGGAGAGCCATGATTGATGATGTGTTCTATAATTAGAACGCATCATCCAATGTCCCCCACTGCCATCCATCCCGTCCTGCCCCCCAATGACCAGGGAAAGGGTGGGATTAATTTTTATTATTATACTAGATCCTGAATATGTTTTTTCCCTGCCCGAAACCCCTGCCAATTGCACCCAACAGCAAGTAAGTGCCCCCAGCATCCATTCAGGTGATGTTCTTGTTTACATATGTTTACATATCCCCGCCTCACCCGGATTCACCCCCTGCATGCCCCGCCCTCCCATCTGGCACCCACGGCATCTAAAACACCCCTACCCGCCCCTAATAACATATCCCACCCTACCAATATATGTCACATATTGTTACATGTGGCTCTTGGGCAACTTGCCAGGTAGGTCGTTTGCCTTGTAGAAGTATACTCTTAGTTGGCAAACTAGCGACATATCATATATAATTCTAGCTTATAAGGCTGACTAAGGGTGAGGAAACCGGAGAACCACTTCAGGTTCTACCCTGGAGAGTACGAAACGTGGACATGGGTAAGAAACGACGACAGCCTGGCTAAAGGATACACTGACAGATGGATGGGCAACAACGCTAGACGAGGACCACAATAACCCTGAGATGAAAGACGAGACAACGGATGGGGTAAACTGCTAGGCCACGACATGACAGCAAGGACAGGCGATACATGGGTAATAGGAGACTCATACCGCCCCAGCAACCAGAGATACCAGTCAAACGACAGAGAGAGAAGTCATGACCGAAACACGGCTCCACGAAACCTTCGACGCCGAGATGACAGAAGCCACTCTAGAGGCAAGCCAACGCAACAACAAACCCAGACAGACAAAGACCTGAGACAACGCAGCCTGATCAAGTGGGTAACCACGAGCGACAAATCCAGAGAAAGAGGTGGCAGGGACCCAGCGCCCCCAGCAAGGATTCGACAAGATGACAAGTATCATTCCTCACAAACATCCCGCAGATGACTAATGAACCACACAGAACATTCAAGGTATGGCAGCAAAATACGAGAAAATACCTACCTGCACAGTTACTAACACTACACGCAGTTCAAAATACTTACGATATGATATGCATACAGGAACCACATTTCGACCATCTCAACGCCACACGTGCGACGCCCATATGGCGACTCGTAACCCCAATGGGATGGAGCAGGAAAGACCCCGCTGAAAGGACACCACAAGCGATAACCCTGGTACATGAATGGGTCCCGACAAACTCATGGACACAGATAGACGTCAATTCGGCTGACGTGGTAGGAATCAAGATCACAAGCGAAGGGGGGGAAATAAGCATTTATAATATCTACAATGATTGCACCCACTCTGACACACTCTCGAAACTCCAGGAACACTTAGAAGCAAGAGAAAGAGATAACCTGCACCCAGATGTAGGCGACAAGACGATCGGCGACATATGGCTCGGCAACTTCAACAGACACCACCCCATGTGGGAAGACAAGGAGAACGAGCATCTTTTCACGCACCAGAACCTTGACAGCGCAAGTACTTTAATCGATCTCCTAGCTGACCACGATATGCAGATGACCCTCCCCCACGGCATACCAACAAAAATGTGACACCAAACCTGATGACCAGCCCCCAACAGCCAACCACTTCCCCATAGCAACCACTCTAGACTTCCCAGTGCCTGCAAACCCACCTCATACACCAAGGAACTTCAGAGCAATGGACTGGGAGGAACTCAAGAAAATTCTAGACAACGAATTACTCGAAATGGAAGCACCAAGGGAACTCAACAGCAAAGAAGAGCTCATCGACGCCCTCGAAAGGCTGGAAGCAGCTATCACTAGAACAATAGAAAAGGTAGTGCCAAGGAAGAAACCATCACCCTATGCGAAACGATGGTGGACAAAAGAGCTCGAAATGGCAAGGAAAGAGGTAAGACGAATTGGACAACGAGCGAGGCAATATGAACGATACCCGGAACACTCGGTCCATGATGACTGGAAGAAGGCGAGAAACGAACTATTGGACCTTCTACGAAAAACCAAACATAACCACTACATCGACTGGATAGAGAGTATAAATGCAAAAACCATCTGGGATGCTCACAGGTTCTCCACAGCCCCGATTACCGATGGAGCTAAAACAAGAATTCCAGCCCTCAAGAGAATGAATGCAGACGGTCGACAGGAAGAAGTCCATGATAATGAAGGGAAAAGCAAGCTCCTACATGAAGCCTTTTTCCACGACCCGCCGATCGACGCAGGCATCGACCCTGGCTTTCAATACCCGGAACCAGCCTTCAAATTCAAAAGAATTACAGATGATGAAATCAGGAGGGCGATCAAAAAGTTAAGCCCGTACAAAGCCCCAGGCCCCAATGAGATTTCAAACTCTATTCTCACGCATTGCGTAAACGAGCTCACCCCATTCCTAGGCCCTATCTACAGAGCCGTCTTTACCCACAAGCACTACCCGATAAAATGGAAACGATATACAACCGCAGTCTTATGGAAAGGGGGGCAAACCGACTACACCGTCCCGGGCTCTTACCGACAAATCGCTCTACTTGACACGATCACCAAAGTCATGGCCGCCATTGTCAAGGACAAAATCCAATACCACATGGAAAAGCTACAGCTGCTCCCCCAGATGCAATTCGGGGGACGCCCAGGTTGTTCTGCCACTGACTCATTGCACACGCTGACAAATTTCATTAAGGATGCATGGCGCCGGCGACAAGGAGTACTCGCCCTCTTTCTAGATGTCAAAGGAGCCTTCCCAAACACTGTTCCAGAAGTCCTCGTTCACGACATGCGAAGGTATGGAGTCCCGAGAGAATATACTGACATGATTCTAGATAAAATGACAGCACAAGAAACAATCATCGCATTTGACAACTACAGGTCTGAGCCCATCCCAGTAAACAATGGACTAGATCAAGGCTGCAACCTCTCCATGTACAGCTATCGATTCTACAATGCCTCTCAGATAGAAGGCTCGATAGGGAGAAAAGACGAAATCGCAACCAACTTTGCAGACGACACAACATGCGCAACCTCAGAAAAGACCCTCAAAGAAGCAGCCGAGAAGATGCGAACCCTATTCCAGCAAGACAGAGGGCCAGCTGCCTGGGGATGAACACATTTCTCCATCTATGAATTTCACAAATTCGCCGCAACATGGATGTCTAGAGCAAGAAAAGAAACCAGGGATGCCAATAAAAGAACAAGGCGCACCAAACCCCCGCCAACTAGGATACGAATTGATGACGAACACGAAGTAACAACCACAACATCACACAAATTCCTAGGCGTCATCTTAGATGACGAACTTTGGTTCCAGAAACACACAGCATATGCAATCGCCAAAGGCGAACAATGGATCTCACAGGTCAAGAGATTATCAAAGGTAACAAGAGGGATGCGCAGGGCCTTTGCAAGGAGGCTCTTCTACAGCGTCGCGATACCAAGCATGCTATACGCCGCAGACATTTGGTGCTCACAAGCAGCAAACCCAGCATACTCAAGGAAGAAAGGAACCATGAAGGCTGTGATACGGAAGATGGAGGCTGTACAGAGAAAGGCCGCACTACAGGCAACCGGAGTGCTGAGAACAACCCCATCTGACCTCCTCTTCACACATGCTAACATGCTCCCACTCAGATCTCACATCAAACTCATATGTCAAAGGTCTGCCCTCCAGATCGCCACCCTTCTGAAAGAACACCCAATGCATGCGATAGCAAAGAAAGCCATGGGAAGAAGACTCCAATGCCACATGTCCCCACTATATAACATCCTGGATGCAGCAAAGATCCGAAACAACAGCATCGAAATCATAAGCACCATTTCCAAGCCCCCGACATGGCGAAATGAAATTAAGACAGTCATCGCCAAAACAAGAGAAGAAGTGGAACAGCTGATAAAGGATGACAAGAGCAACATAAAGATCTTCACTGATGGCTCGAGCCTTGATGGAGGAGTGGGGGCTGTGGCTGTCTTGATCCAAGGGATACGGCCAGCAAGAATTGCATGACACCATCTAGGGAAAGCCAAAAGACACACAGTATATGAAAGTGAGTGCATTGGCCAAATTCTTGCACTGAAAATGCTGCAGAAACTTGGACAGGACCTCAACGGAAAAGACATCATAGTCACAACAGACAACCAGGTGACATTATGTGCATACAGTGTGAGGAAGTCCACTCCGGGTGGCTACCTCATTGAGGACACGAGAAACCTTTTCAATGCGATCGCGAAAAAGTGGCCAAGAGCGAGACTAAAGTTCCAATGGGTACCAGGGCATGAGGGAATAGAGGGCAATGAGAAAGCTGACACAGAAGCTAGACGCGTGACGGAGGGGGAGCACCGAAATTGAAGGAACGAACACCACCGCCTGCTCAAAAAACTCCCAGCCAGCAAATCAGCAACCAAACAACACCTCAAGAAGAAAGTCCAAGAGGAACACGAAAAGGACTTCTGAAAATCGCCGAGGTATGAAAGAGCAGCCAGGATCAATCCCAAAGCACCAAGCACCAACTTCCTGAAGATTGCCGCAAAACTCACCAGAAGCCAAGCAAGCATTCTCGTCCAGCTATGCACTGGACATGTGCCCCTCCAAGCATACTTACATCGATTCAAACTCGTCGACATGCTGATATGTCCCTCCTGTGGAACGGAACCAGAATCAATCACGCACTACATGCTATACTGTGTAACCTACACTACACAAAGGAGGCGACTATGATGATCATTAGGCAGAGACAAAAGCCTTGGGCTGGAAATATTAGGAGAAGAGAAGACAATGAAACCCCTGATGGTTTATATCAATGACACAAAATGATTTGAGGCCTCGCACGGTGAACTACAGCCCACAGAACAGGACAACAAAGGATGATGATGACACCCGACTGATCTCACTTTTTCTTTTTCCCTTTTCTCTTTCTTCTCTTTTTTTTTTTTTCTTTTTTTTTCTCATCTTCTCCTTCGCTCTTTTCCCCTTCTTTATCACCATCTCCTTTCTCTCTTTCTTAACCTAACACACATTATTGTAACTTACCACACCTTACTCTACATTACCGCACCACCACACATACCATGCACATGTCGCATCCGAGCCACCTCAGGAGGCCAAGACAGTCGGGGTTAGATACAACATGGACACTATAGCTACACATGGGCACTTGTAATTAGGCAACGCTCGACATAGGCCTTAGGCCCAATGAGCATAATGGATTCAAAAAAAAAAAAAAAAAAAAAAACCCCACACAGCACCCACCCTCTCCACCACCGCCACAAAGACTATGCCATGGCCCAGCGACAACACCAAGGATGGCGATGTGTTCAGCAACAGCCATGTGGTTCGACGGTATTGATATGGGTGCCATGACATCGATAAGGGTTCCACGACATCAAGGGGTAGAACCCAACGATGGAAGGCAGAACCCAACGACAAGGGGTAGGACCAATGATGAAGGGTAGAGCACAGCGACAAGGGGTGGAACCCAACAATGAAGTTGCGATGAAGGGTAGAGCCCAACGATGGAGGTAAAACCCAACGGCAGAGGGTAGAACTCAACGACAAGGCTTCGACCCAAACAGATTGAACCACCGATGAGATGGATGGACGACAAGGTGATAAGATGGACGAAGGATGGGGCGAGGCCAACACCAAGGTGTCGAACCAAAGCCTGGGGTATTGGAGCTGAGTGCTGAGCCACCAGCTCTGCTTTTCTTTTTTTTCTTTCTTTTCCTAATAATTCATTCCATGTACCGATACACAAACCCAAGGGCGTAGTCTCCTTGGGTTCGAGATTAATATATTTTAATATTTGTTGATAAGATCTAAGATAATAGATAAGATCAACAACATCCAAATCCATTGACTGCCATCCACCCATTTAGGGCTGGGCACGAGTGCACTCGCAGGTGACCCAGATCTGTACCCACGGGTATTTGGGCACTAAATTTGGCACCCAGATCCGTGAAGATTCTTTCCCACAGATCACCCGGAGCTGTGGGTCACAAACCCATGGGTCAACGGGTACCCACAGGTATTGCCAATGATGGATCCTTATGAGTACTCACAGGTATACCCATGGGCACCCACATCAAGTAGTAAAAGAATCAATATATATTTCATTGCAAACTACCCTAACTGACTACTATGATACCATTGGACTCTAACTCCCTGCACTTATTGACTGGTTATTTAAATAGTGTTAGAAATAACAATAGTATTCAATGATACAAGTAAAATACATGAGTTCAAGATACAACACACGTCGTACACAAAATATTACCCACCCGTACATGCTCTACGGTCCATAAACCTCATGCCATCGTTAGGTTCTCCACCCCCTGGTCACGTTTAGCACAATATGTCCATGTTCAACTCGACACGTCCACAGTCGACGCAACTCATTGGGTGTTCAACTTGACACGTCCGCATTGGGTTCAAGGTGTCCATGTTGGGTTCGAGGTGGCTGTCATCATTTGTGTCGGGTTTGTGAATGGGCGGTACATGTTGTTGATTGGTTGTGGATGTCGCTGCTGGACAGTAGGGCTGTACTTGTCATCGTTAGGCGGCACGCGTCGTCGATGGAGGGTATGCATCTTCGATCAGTTGTAGGGCTCGTGTGGGCACACTGAGGGTGTTTAAGGTGGGTTGGAGGCGTGATTTTGGCACTCGTGGTGGGTTTACTGAGGGTGTTCGAGGTGGGTGGTCAGCAGAGAGGAAAGAGCGAAATGAATTTGCGACGTACCACCAGAACCGTAGTTTCCCTCCCTCCAGTCTATCCCAGATTTCTCTCCATTGAGTAAAAATGAGCCAGCCCACATCCTTCTGTCGAACTCGTATCATGGTTGTTGAATCCGCGTTGTCTGGTTTTCGTCGTTGTGAAGTTCCAACCTGTGGCGTTGTTGAACTCGTATCGTGATTTTCGAATCTGTATTGGTGTGCTTGAATCCGCGTTGCTGTTGTAGAATCCGTGTCATCTGGCTTTCATCATTGAATTCATTGGCGTGGCATTTGCGGCAAGTTAACATTAGCCCACATCCCTCGGAGAGGAGAGGGGCTTGTGTGGGTTAGGCATTGGTGTTTGGCGTTGGTGGCAGGTTTGAGGTGGTTGAAGATAATGTGTGAGAATATTGAGACACCAAATATGAAATTTCCTGCCCAAATATCCCCCCCAACATGCATAACAATGAGCACGCAACCACCCGCCTGCCACATCTGGCATTGTTTACATGTATTTACTAGTGCCCCCAACCCCTGCTCAACAGCCCCACCCTATTATACACCCCCACCCTCCCATCCGGCA
>Ga0307517_10010302_pt1 | contig 13099 bp, 11 predicted proteins | sample 23_EM_MG_FD_194515 | JGI IMG/M metagenome (GOLD analysis project Ga0307517, IMG submission 194515) | Populus trichocarpa ectomycorrhiza microbial communities from riparian zone in the Pacific Northwest, United States - 23_EM | ecosystem: Host-associated > Plants > Roots > Unclassified | place...
AGGAAAGGGGGACGAGGATCGTCTCGCCGTCCGACAAGCCGGAGAGCTGGTGATCGTCGAGGATAGGAAGTTGAGTTGAGGTAAAATTTAGCCTCTGACGGGTCTCGCGTACGAAGTCGCGTATGTAGAGGTGGGACTCATTGAGCTCGGGGGACGAAGACTGTGCCGAGGTGGCTCTTGAAGAGGGGAGGGGAGGGAGGTCTTCCATCGTGGTGATGGTGGGCCAGGGACACGAAGCCTGGGAGGCAGGTAGAGTTGGGGGGAGAGGGGGGATCGTGCACTGAAGGACGTGGAGTTGTGATTTCAATGACTGGAGGTGTAGAGGGCGCGGAGCGTGAAGGAAATAAGGGGGCGGAGCCCCCTTTATATAGAAAGAAATCCAAGCACAGCCTTTGCCGCCCGACTCATACCCCAGTATGAGTCGCATATCCGCGTAACCAAGGAAACAATACAATTTGTCGTAAACCTTACAACGGAAATCCCTCATAGCAACCGTGTAACAAAAGAAAGAACACCAAAGTTATCCCAACACATATCTCATCAGGGAACCGTGAGACTATCTTGCAATGCAAAAAATGGGTTTGAGCTCAATTGCTAAAATAATTATTAATAACTCACCTTTGTTCCAATTTTAAAATTAAATATATGTCAAAATACTCAGAAAATGCTCTACCATATACTAGAGACTCAAAGCCATATGATCAGTTTTGTTGTTATTGGCAATCTTCACTATTTTCGCTGAATTGCAGTCAAATGATGGAATGATTTTCGCACATGACTCACATTATGAGTCATGGGTTTCACACAGGTGACTCATTAGAGCACATGACTTATTTGATGAGTTATTATTGGTTAAGGTCATTATCAAAATAGCTTATAGGAGTCAGCTCAGTATTTTACACTATGACTTATTATGAGTCATGAAGGTTTGATGACTAATCTGAATGAGTAATCAAAGTAAGGGTAGAGTGAAAACTGAGTATAAATAGGAAGTTTTTTACCCTAGAAACAAGATCTTTATGGTACTATTTAAGCACTTTTCTACTTATAGGTTTTATTAATAAAATATTGCTTTACATTCTTTTACTGGCAATTGCATTTCACTTCCGGTTAATATGGTGATTAATACAAGCCTATCAAATGCAACCACAATGAGAACTACGCTGGAGATCTACAGAGGTTATAATTATATGATAGGAGAAGAGTCGCTATCATATCTAACGCAGAGATCGTTACAAAGAAGAGTTATTGTCTGCTAATCAAGATAGTCTATTATCAATATAACACAAAATAGGCTGAATTCCCGGGGTTGAAAGGGATTATTATGTGTTCCTGGGCATGTAGAGCAGCCAGGCCAAGAAGATACAGGTTTACCAGCTGGAAGACAAGGACTATTTGCTAGTATTTGATAGCTCATAATCTCACTAATGTGATTCATGAATGTGTTCCTTACAAAAGGTAAGTGCAAGAGAGGGTTGTTACTCACTAATATTGTTTGAAAACCTATGAATTTATTTCTTTACATATCTAACAACCCTGATTATCTAATATGGGGTGGTACTATAGGAGGAGTGTGTGGTACAGGAGAGATAAAATATGAAAATAGACAGTATTGGGGACCATTACTTAATATTGAAAGAGATTAATGATGCAATTAAGATCTGTATACTAGACTACTCAACCTTTCATGACATGGAGCAGGCCGAATTCTATCAGGTTATTCAAGGATCAAGATATTCCAAGAATTACTTGGAAGAGCATGCCTTTCGATAACTGTTTTCCTACCCATTGTTTTTCTTCATTCTGCAGAACTAAATTATGCTTGTAGCATCTATTACTTTCCCAGAGAATAATATCTCAAAGTCATAATGCCTTTCATCTTACACAAATCAGTGGGGCAGTGGTTAAACACCAAGATTTTGGTGGGTTGGCAAAACATGTTATACTCCATGCCTGGTTTCACAAGTTGGGAGATATGTAGTTCACCCAGTTTGTTGTCCTCTACTTTAAGAACTAGAATAATTGAATCTTATACAAGGATCTTGGAGTTGCCTTTGTTAGTATGGTTTGACTCTTTTTTCTTTTTTTCTCTGTCTCAAGCTTGTTCTGAGGAGATTAGTTTTCGCTATATAATTACTCCCCTATTCAAGAAACAAAATTTCAGACCTTGTAGTGTCAGGTTCAAATCATTCTAGTTCTTACCGTACACATTATTTACACTAAAGCATATGTACTGCTTGTACCAAATTAAAAAATATAAGGCTAACAACCAATAACACCTTGCTTGGGTACAATCAGAGATTAAACACTACTATATCCTATTATTATTCTCTGAATACAATAAATAAATAAATGAATAATTGAACCATTATAGTAAATAATGTGTTTGTTCAATATCTGTTTTGAGCACTTTATAAAAATGATTTAAAAATTGAACTTGAATATTTATTAGTATCAAGTGATATCAGATATCAGTATGATATACAGTATTTTAGAATTTATTTTAATTACTAAAGTAGATATTTTTATATCAAAATAAATAGCAGAAAAGTATTATTTTTATATAAACTTTATATTCCTTCTTCAATTAATTTAAATGCACTTATCAAATAATATAAGCTCTTCTTACAAATATTTTTATTAGATTTCAAGTATTCAGGTACCTTCTGTTGAATATTACTAGTACTAATTACTCTTTATACAAGCATGCTTATAGTTGTGCATTTCAACTATGTTACCTTTGAGTTATTTCGATTTCTACAAATTATAAATCAAAAAGAAGAAATATGATTGTTGATAGTACTAGTATATAATAGATATAAGTTTGCACTAAGAGCAAGCATAATATGAGAACAAATAGGATGAGAGACAAGAATACTTGACGGGATCGAAACTAGAACTCCATATTATATATTCATTCTTAGAATAATTGACTGGCATATGATATAAGAATAATAGTTGATAGAAGCTCTTTAAATTATTTATATAAATTCCCTGTACTACTATAGATAGAGAAATACTCTAGGTTAATATTTATCAAATAGTATATACTTGTTTTCCGCCTGACTTCACTCTTTCTGCTCTTTCACTTTAGTTAACTTGTTTAGTGGTCTGTTATAGTACAGTGTGTAAAAGGATTTCCCAAAGGCAAGAGGGCGACTTTAATAGTATAGGGCTGTTTTTGGGGAAAATACTGAGGGACGTTTGTCCTACAAGTACTTGTGGCATCATAAGTAGATAGTTAGGTATATTTGCAGTTGTTGGAAAGCCATGTGGTTTCAGTTTTGGAAAGAGTGCAAGATACTATAGATGATTCTATATTTCAATAGGATTATGCCAGTATTCATACAGTCAGAATGATTCAGGAATGATTTGAAGGGAATAATATTCAATTGGCTAACAATCTAACCTGTTCTCTGTATCTGAATCTGATTGAGCATGTTTAGGTTAAATTGAAGAAGTCACTCTACAAGCAACATCCTGGTATTGTAAGCACTCCTGACTGTCCAAAGAAGATTAAGGCATGGTTAGCTCAAGTACCTCCTGAGATATGAGTGACAATACCATCTGAGTTCCTCTTAAAGCTATCGTGCTCTATGTCAGACTGGGTTTAAGTAGTTATTGATGCGAAAGGGTGGTGTGCACAGTACTAGTGTACTTGAAATGAGATTGTAAATTTTTTTTCACTTTTTTTCACAAAACCTGTTTATTAATACTCTTCATTTGATTTTTTCATTTAATTTTTTCAATTTTTCCTGATTGTGTTATTTGATGTTTTCGTCTTTGAGTATGATGATCTTCTGGCTTTCGCCATAAGTGAAATCACATGATAACCAAGACTTTTGCTTAGTCACTTTCTGACTCATTATGAGTGATAGAGGTCAGGTGATATAAAGGTAAGAGTCACCAGAGTTATGGTAGTGGGAAGAAGTCTATATAAGCAATTATTTTAAGTCAAGTAGATAGACTTTTCTCCCAACTATCAAAGTACTGTTCTCTACTTTATAATATTTAATATATCATAACTTTTACCTACACTTTTACTATACCAAAGCCTTGTCTACTAACTACTTGAGTAGTTATGAGTTCAATCTCAGGGCCTTTTGTGTTATTTTCTGAAACAGGTAAGAGAAGCAAAAGATCATGAGATCTCTTTTTCAATAATATAATAATACAATCCTCTATTATCTGAATAGATAATATTGAAAGCCACGCATTCATGAAGGAAATCTATAAGTAAGTAAGCTATCACTTGTTACACTAATAGCAAACATAATTGGATTATTATATTTACAGTATATTATATAGGAACTTATAAGGGTGACTGAGAGATTTCAAGCATGCTATATGCTGAGTTAGTAGGCTGTATAGCTTATCAGGTATGTGTTGTTAGTCTTAGCTTATAAGAGGAGAAATATAAAAAAAAGAACTGGAGTGTAAGGAGATAAGCTTTTAGTAACTATCTTCAGTGAGATTGCAGTTTTACAAAGAATATTAATATCAACTATGAATCAGACTATTTTTAGAAATAATTCTGAGTTCAGATAGTGATGTTACTACTAACAAGTAATTACAGAATAAACTTTACTAGTATTACTTTACTAAAACTAATAGACAAGAGCGATGTACTCTAACCAGTATAATATTGAGGTTTGACATCAGCCAAAGGCACTTCAAGTTAAGAGGTGAGAATTCTAACTCAAGTACATGATGCTAGTAGGAAAATGCAAGGTATAGCCTTACATTGTTTTCAGTACAAATAGTATAATTCCCTTGCCATATACTATCAAAACAGAGATTAAGCTGACTAGGTTTACTAGAATATAATAAATATAGAGGCCAATATGCAGGATATGTCAAGGAGGCAGATCTGATGAGTGTTGCATGACTGGGTCCAGATTGGACACGGGACAAACAATTTCCTTTGGTAGTCCTGGAATCAGAGTTGTCTCAACTGGATAACTGGCTTGACCTAGCTGTATCAGATTGGCAAGCTGGTGCAGAGGGGGCAGTATGGGTGGTAAAATAAGTCAAGTTTTATAAATGAGTGGCTGGGTGTATTGGTACACAAGTGCGAATCAACTGAGCTAAGCCTATAAAAGCTTTTTTTAAAATTAGTAGAAAAGAATATGTAAGACTCTTCTATATTCTAATATATGTACTACTACTGGATACATCACTAATAAATTTAATTACTAGGATGTCATTCCCCCACAAACTGAACCAACAGAAGATCTATCATTTATGTTTGATAAATTCTGTAGTGTGAGTTACCCCCAGGAAATAGAATATAAGGAATGTTTTGTTTTCAACCTTAAAAATCTTCAGGTCTAACTAGAAGAAGGATTCTTGCTTGCGGTGGTATCCCAGATAAATAAATACATGTTGTCCCCCATCGGTGTTTGTATAACTCTTGGAGTTATGGACTGGGAGTGTGTCAGTTTTGGACTACACTTTTTTGAATTGACTATGCATGTTGTGTTTAAGATTGACACGTAAGCCACAATAGAGTAATGAAGATTACACACTTCCCCTCAATTACTTCTTGCACTATAGGTGATTTCTAAAATATAACTAATTGTATAATGTATTTTACCTAGTTATGGAATATGTTATAGTTAAAGGGCACCTTGGAAACACAGTGTGCTATTTACAAAAATATCAATGTTTTAATGAATACTAAATTAAATAAACTGCAAATTTGGTTGTAGATATATAACTTGTTTTTAAATATGCTTTAGAAATGAATTTCTTCTATTAGAAAAATTGTATAGGTTATAGTACTCAGTGTGAGAAGGATGCCAATTAGCTATAGAGATACTAACGTGTTTTATAAAACATGCCTAAAGAATAGTAAAATCATTCTGTCTGAGGAAGCTGGTATAGGAACCGCTTCTAATCTCCCATGTTGTTAAAAGTTGATTGTAGATAAAGAGAGAGAGCCCAAGTCATTGATTTCAATAAGTATAATTTTTCAAAAACAAAAATGTGATTTAACAATATTAGTATTTGTGATTCGACCTAACTGTAACAATCCTATCGTCGGGTAGTTATGCAACAGGCAAGGACAGTCGTCTTCTGCATAAGCGAGTGTCGGTTTCTTGCACTAAGGAGTCGGAGGATATTCTCTCTTCAGATAGTACGGAACTGGGTTGCTTGTCTTGGAGTGATTTGTCGAAGGATACTATCTCGTCAGATAGTGAGATGAGTGGATTGTCGTGCTTGATAGAACTATCACAATAGTGCTATATTCGGGCGGCCGTCGAGAGTATCACAATAGTCTCTGGGTTCTTTCGTAGAGGAGTAGTGTGTGTAAAGAGAGTAAAGATAATTGTATTGCAACTTAAGTATAGAAAAGTACTTAGATGGTTGCGTGAAGATCCTATCTCTTGGTTGTTTTTTTTTTTTTTTTTTTGTTATGATGCGTTATTTGTTTTTAGGTACAAAAAGCCATATGCAACATGAGCTATGAAGAGAAAAAAACCTATAAGCTAAATAAACACCTGCCCACATCACCTCTTCATGGGAAAAATCAAACACCTCGAGCCCATAGGAAAAGTTCCCCCTGCCTAGCACCTAAGATAAAATACCCCAGACAAGAAAGGAAACAATTCATAGGAACGTACAGGGGAGAGACCCAAACCATTCGGCATGCCCTCAGGTAACACAAAGAAAAGAATCAGGGAAATTACGAGTTATAACCACTGTTGCAGCCACCTATACCAAATACCTGTAGGGTAAATCTGCGGTTGGGGTAAGCGGGTCAAAGGTCTGGAGCGACATGAATTCGGCAGGGCATCGGCGTTTGGAGTGGACCAAGGAGGCAGTGTAATACCATGATCCATCGTAACCTAAGCGAGGTTTGCAACCGTGGAGTAAGCCGCAGGAGGGAAAGAGGAAGGTGGGCGAGTGGGGCCACCGGGCAGAGGGGATGCCAGCTGACGACGATGAGCAGTAGGGTGCGAGCCGATGAGTAGCAGTAGGGTGCCAGCCGACGTATAGCAGTAGGGAACCAGCCAGGGAGCGGAATGTAGCAGTACGGTGCAAGTGGACAGAACTGGGAGGTGGATGGAGGAAGAATCGCGAACAAGCAAGCTGCAGCAAACAAACAGGCCATAGCAAGGACTTTTGGGATAACGATGAAACAGAGCGAGACCGTGATGTTACTAACCGAGGCTTTCCCCATCAGAGGTACAAGCCCAGCAAGCCGAGGCCTACTTCAACCGAGAGTCCGGCACCGTAACGCCGACTGTGAATGAAGTGAGAAGCTTTCCGACCGTGCAAAATGCTAAGCGAGGTGCAAAGCAAGGACAGGGTAAGGGGGAGAACTAAACTTCATGAGCGGGTGTCAACGACAAACGAGAACGAGAACCCCAAGGAGGTGAGGCCGACAGGCTACAGAGAAGAAAAAAAGGTGGCTTAACATCAACTCCCAGGCAGTAGCCATCGTGGGAGAGGAGAGGTGGGTGGGGGACGGGGACGATAATTTCTCGTGGTGTGGAGATTTCAATCGCTGGAGGTGTTGTTGCAATTGTCCGTGTCCTATCTCTTAGTCCGTTTTTTTTTCTTTTTTTTTCTTATCTCCCTTTTTATATTTGTTTAAGGTACAACGGTCACGGCAGCGCTCGCTATGTAGACAAAAAACCTCCAACTACAGTCCATCCCGCTTCTCCTGGCTAAAACCCTTTGACCCTGCCCAACCCGTTAACCACTTTGAGTAGAGGTGGAAACAACACTCTGTACTATGGGTAGAAACTACAAGGAAACCACAGGCCTGAATCCAATGAACCAATAAACCTTCACAGACGTGCAACCCAAAGAAAGAAACCCCTGGCAGTGAACAAACAAACTCTCAAAACAAGGAAAACCTCAAGCCCATCCAGAGAGGAAATACACTTAAGCCCAAACCTCTAGTCAACCCACCCATAGCTCAACGACGAACACCATTCCTTCAAGAAAAAGAGGGAGAGACTCAGGAGCCTGCAGGACAAAGACAGAGGACAGCACCACGAACGAGAGGTAAATGTACCTGGGTCGTATACGACCGGGAAGCCGAGGCGAGCGCAATCCCCAGAGGAAGATTGCTAACCGAGCAAGCACTTATCAGAGTGTGTGGCAGGATGAAGTCGATCCCCGAGTCTACAGGAAGAAGCAGCGGGGGGGTGATGTATGTACCCGAGGGTACAGAGGCGGAAGGGATGAAACCCCGATGGATAGGTGAAGACAACCGCACATGCAGCCACAATCATCATGCCAGGCGATCAGCAGGGCACAGAGGCCGGAAGGATGGGCAGCAGGAGGTGTAGCCGCAGTATTGAAGTAGTAGGGTGCTAGCGGATGTAACCGAGAGGTGGAAGGGGGGAAGGGACAGTAACGACGAGAAGGGCGGACGAGACGGACTGAAACGAGATCATGATATTTTGAATGCCGACCGTACCAAAACGTTTTCCAGGAGGAGGTGCAATACCAAGGAGCCGTACCACCAGGGCAACTGCATCACCGATAACCCGAGACTAGCAGCCGTGTGCTGACAAGTTGCGACTGTACTCGACCATTGCAAAAGCTAAGTGAGGGGACACAAAGCAAGTGCGGGGAAGAGGGTGAGGAGAGTAACTGTAACCCCCTAGACAAAGGCTGCCCATAGACAGTGCCATCAGGGGGGGCCGGGGGGGGAGAGGCGAGTGGGAGGAGCTTCACCCTGCTAGGTAATGAGGCCATCAGAAAAGGGGAGAGGGATACCATCCAATGATAATTTCTTATGGTGTTGAGATTCCAATCACGGGAGGTGTACGAGAGATGGTGCGTGCTTATCTCGTGGTCATTTTCGCGTTTTTTTTTTTTGTAATCATGCGTTCATTGTTTTAAGGTACAAAAAGCCTCATGCAGCGCTAGCTATGGAGAGAACAAAAGTTATAAGTTAAAAAACATCAATAAAAGAAAGTTACGGTACCAGGAAATTTCCACTATCGCGCAGGGTTCTCCTCCGGCGGGCCATGGGCCACTTCAACAAGGAAAGAACAAACTAACAACTTAGCCGTCTAGAAAGGAAAGCCTACATAAGTCACAGGAGAGAAAACCCATCGTCCCTAGACCTTAGTCAACGAAAAAACATGAAAACCGAGGGGGGAACCATGGGGGGAGAGAGCAGAAGCGGAGGGAAGGACGGGGGAGTGGCTGGTGAGAACATCGTGGGGGGGAATCCCGTGGAAGTGACACTTATGAAGGTCACAAGCCTTTTGAGTAGAGGGAGGGATGACCAAAGTGTGGCCTCGTAGCCGATGTCAGTAACGCTGTTCAGCAGGCGCTCTCAGAGGTGTTGCCTCGAGGGGCAGGATAGGATCGCGTGCTCGAAGGTTTCAGGCTCCAAACCACAGCGGGGGCAGGAGGTATCTGCATCAGGGGACCTCCAGGTCGGGTGGGCGGCCTGGTAGCTCTTCCCGGCTGTTATTTGATGGATCCTCCCGGCGATGAACTTGCTCAATCCCATGAAGGGCAGTGGGGTCAAGGTGGGAGGGTGGTGGTTGTACCCGGGGTCGGGAAGAGGCTGGCCCACTGATCTAGGAGGGCCTCTCTCACCCTCTTCTTCAGGGCGGAATAGGTGTTGTTCATCATAGACTGAGGAGGAAGGGCGGGGGTTGGGGAGACAAGGTGTGAGTTGATCATGGGCATCCTTGAGAGCCTGTGGGTGAAGGGGAATGTCCGGTGGGCCACCGCATCCACCGGCAGGTGGTTCCTGATTCGGGGGAAGGGACAGTGCATCTTCCAGTGTAACTTGAAAGGGAGGTAGACAGACGTGAGACCCCTAGTCAGGGCCCTTGAGGAGTCGGGTGCTCGATGGACCGAGAGCGAAGGGAAAGAGGGACAGAGACGAGCAGTAGCTGGGTTCACACTGGGGGGGGGGAGCAAACGATCCTGAGCGCCGCTAGCCTTTGCCGATGGGTGATCAGGAGAGAGACTGGTGGGAGGCAGGACTCCACCGAGAGTATCCCGGTGGGTGGGGCGGAAAAGAAATTCGTGATCCATCTCTGGACCTTCTGCCAAAAGGTGTTCAGGCGAGTCGTGGTGCCCACGCTGGGTGTGAACAGGTCTCCGCCATAGAGTGGGATCGGGGCTACAATGGATGTTGCTAGTCTGTGGCATAGGTATGGGGCGAGGCGGGCGCCCGGACAGCGTGCGCGCCTTATCAGGGCGAATGCTCCTTGGGCAAGGGCCAATCGGCGTGAGAAGTGGGTGGAGGGGTCAAGGGCCGGAGTAAACCAGTACCCGAGCCAACAGAAGGAGTCGGGAGGGTGGAACATTGCCCCCTTGATCTGGATTGGAGAGGTGCACTTCGGAGAGTGTCTTTGGCTGGGGGTCCTCCAGTGTATCAGCTCCGTCTTTGGGATAGAGAAAGAGCTGCCAGGGCGGGATGCCCTGGTTTCGAGCTTCACGAAGAGCCAATGGAGGCTGCGGATGTTGCCACAGTATGAGAGGGATGCGACCGTGAGGGCGAAGTCGTCCACGTACGAGATCATCAGACCCCGAGGGATCCTGAAGTGTAGAGGGGCCACGTAGAGGAGGAAGAGTAGCGGGGAGATCGGGGAGCCCTGGGGGGCTTCGACGTTAACCGGGGGTGGGGTCCCTGGGGCGACTTGGAAGATAAGGGTCCAGCTCTGGTCACTAAGGGATGACGCAACCCAGGAGACCAAGTAGGGGGGGATCCCGCCATCCCTCAGGATGCGGGCCAGTGTGTTGTTATCGACGTTATCAAACTCTGCCTTCATGGCCAAGAAAAGAGAGGAGACCTTGAGGCGTGGACTCTGCAGAGTTTTGACGTCATTGCTGAGGGTGAGGCACGCATCGTAGGTGCTAAGCCCAGGGAGCGAACAACATTGGTTGGGGTGCAGCAGCCCCTTCAACCGGACAGCAGTGAGGAGCTGGGCGGCTATAATTGTTGCGAGGACTTTCGAGAAAGTTCGGATGAGTACGATAATTCTGAAAGAGGAGGAGGACATGTAGGAGGCCTTCCCCGGCTTGTCAAGCACCACACCGTTTGAACCTTTAGCGAGGAGGGCTGGTACCCCAGGCTGACTAATGGGGCAAGGGTCTGGAGAAGGATTTATAGGATTCTCCTGTTGACCTGTTTCCAGGTGGAGTATGAAATCCCGTCTGGGCCTGGGGCCGAGGTTGGGGATCACTTGGAGAGAGCGGATGCTATCTCCTCCGTCTTCAGGGGGGGTGCCATACTGTGTGGCCTAAGCCTGAGCGGTGGGGAGAATGGCTCCTAGGGGGGGAAGAAATGGTCCAGAAGGACACTGTTCATTTGCTGGGGGGTCTCTGCCCCTGGGAGGGAGGGGAAGCGGGGTTGCGCGCGGCCGTAGGTGAAGGTTTTGGCCGTCCATAGGTTCTGGGGGGCGGTGGTCAACAAGATGGAGGACCAGTGCTTGTTCTTGGCGGCTTTGATTGCCTTGAAGTACCCCGCCTTCAAGGTACTGGCAACTTGCCACATGTGTGGGGTGTCATGCTTCCTGGGCGATCTAGCGGCTTTGTGGTATTTACGACGGAGGACCGTAAGGTGGGGAGACCACCAAGGTTTGGAGTAGTGGAACGGCCTGGACACAGGCGTGTGCTCCTTCAGGAGAACAACGAGACGATTGAGCGACTCGGACAGGCATGTATCCAGCTTTGGTGGGGTGGGGGATATGGGGGTGGGGGGAACTTTGAAGTCCTTGATAATCGGGGTGAGAGTCTCCCAGTCTGTGTCCGCCCATCATGGGCGTAGGGGTTTCTGGCTCTGGGAGGGCGGGGCGAGAGTAATCGTTATCGGTATGTGGTCAGAGCCGGTTGAAGGGAGGGAGGCCTTCCCGCTCTTTACCATTGGTAGGAGGAGGAGGTTGGCCAAGGTGAGATCTATAACCAAAGGGCAAGCCTTGCCCACTAGGGGGAACTTGGTGTATTCCCCCGCGGGGTTGAGGGGAGCGAAACCGGCCTCTGCTGCTTTCTCAAAGTAAGGGGCAGAGGAGGAAATTTGCCCTGGTGAGAAGGAGAGCAGAGGGTCGGATAGGGGATTGTGGATGTTGAGGTCCCCAACTACCAGAAGGGGGAACCCAAGATCTGGCAAAAGAATATCGAGTTGCACGGAGTAGACTTGATGGTCAACCGTGTTGGTAGAGTAGGCATTGATGATGGTGAAGGAGTAAAAACTGGTGCCAAAAAGGGGTTCATCGGATGAGATGTCAAGGGCAAGGACGTTGTCTTCTCCCCTAAACCTGGGGAGCATTGTATAATTGGAAAGAAAAGACATATGAACGTAGGCGGCGACGGGTAGATTCCTAAATGGGGGAAAGAATGACTTGAAACCATTAAATGAGGGGAGGTGAGCCTTGTTGACGGGTGGATCCTGCAGGAGGAGTATCGAGGGGTAGGTTCCCGCTTCTTTGAACGACGCGAATAAGGACAGAGAAACATTCCAACTCCTAAGGCAGTTATGTTGAACGATGGAAAGAAACGAAGGAGCAGGTACCAGCCCTTTTCCCATGGGAATACGGTGGTTAATCATTACGGGGACGAACCTGATGACTGGAAGAATCAGGGGAAGGGCTCGGTGCCTCCAGGGGGAGAGGACCGCAGAAGCCTTGGGTAGTACTATGACGTCTAGAGGGTCCTGCCGGGGGGTTGTCTGGGGGTCACGAGGTCCACCTCAGTGGGACCCGGCCTGGTTGGGGGAGTTGTGGGTGCCGGACCGCCATCAACCACCAAATCCATGGGATCTTGACCGGTTGGTGCTGGTGAGGAAGGTCGGGTGGGGAGATTCGGGACTAGTGTTCGTTACGGGGCGGGGCGGGGCGGGTTTTCACTTTGTGCCCCCGCCGTTACTCCGGCCCGGGGTCAACTCTTTGCCGTTCCTCCCCGCCCCGTATGACACGGGGCCCTGGCCGGGCTGTGGGGCGCGGCTGGTATTTTACTTTCCCCGCTGATTGCCTAGACGGGCCTCCGTCTTCTTGTCCCCCACTCTTGCCCCTGTGCGGGGCCCCACTTATTCCTACGAGTGATATTCTCTGACTAAACAAATGGCAGGTTGAAATCTAAGGGGTGTTTGGCCTCTCAATTCTGATCTGAA
>Ga0307517_10010303_pt1 | contig 13098 bp, 9 predicted proteins | sample 23_EM_MG_FD_194515 | JGI IMG/M metagenome (GOLD analysis project Ga0307517, IMG submission 194515) | Populus trichocarpa ectomycorrhiza microbial communities from riparian zone in the Pacific Northwest, United States - 23_EM | ecosystem: Host-associated > Plants > Roots > Unclassified | place...
AAGAGATAGGATCTTCACGCAACCATCTAAGTACTTTTCTATACTCAAGATATTGCAATACGATTACGCTTTACTCTCTTTACATACACTCCTCCTCTACGAGAGCCTACGCTCTAAGAACCTGGAGACTATTGTAATAGTCGCGACAGGTTGCCCGAACATAGGACTATTGTGATAGTTCTATCAAGCCCGACAATCCACCCATCTTACTATCTGAAGAGATAGTACCTCTCACGAGACACTCAAGACAAGCAAGCCAGTTCCGTACTTTCTGAAGAGATAGTACATCCCTACGCCTTGGTGCAGAAAAGCGAGACTCGCTTACGCAGGAGACGACTGTCGTTACCTGTTGCATACGTGCTCAACAATAGAATTGTTACATTTGGTTGCGTCATTTCGCAACACCCAACAACATCACGGATATCGACCCTATAGAGGACGAGTCACCAACACAAGGATTAGCTTCACCAATCGAACTTGACCCACCAGACGAAGGATCACTTAACCTAGAATCGGCACTAGAAGAAGCACTTAACACCGCACTCTCCCAGGAGGGCTCTCAGGGAACAGCAAGCCCGGTTACACCAGAAGTAGAATCGCCAGAAGGAACACTCTCGCCAACTACCCCAAGAGCCAGGAGGATGAGTGCGGTTCCAGGACCAGCACTGGCCCCAGCGCCAAACCCGCTAGTGGGGTTAACAGGAGATCAACGCGCCGAATTAGTAGCTCAAATAGCTACCTGAACAGAACAACGCCCACAAGTCCAACAACCATCCCACTTCGAGGGAGAAAGAACGAAATTGAGAATATTCCTGGTCCAACTAGGAATCTACTTCGATGCCTTAGGATGGAACGAAGATCAGCATCACAAGAAGATAACCTACGCCAAATCCCTCCTGAGGGGAGCAGCTGGCCAATGGTTGGTTCCCTACGTCGAAGGAAGGCTCGAAGAAAACTGGGAAACATGGGGACAATTCGTGGAAACCCTCAAGTTATACTTCGGAGACGTGGACGCCAAAGAAAAAGCCCGCAACAAGATCACGGGAATTACGCAAAGCGGAAGAACGATGACGGAATATGCGAACGAATTCAGAATGATAGCAGCCGAGACCGAATACGACGAAGGAACCTTGACCAGGCTCCTATTGGGAGGAATGTCAAAGAAACTACAAGACGCCTGGGAGGCAGGCGAAACAGACAGTCTCAACACGACCCTGGACATCACTAGATGGGCAATTGCAAAAGAAAACAAACATAGCATGATGGAACACATCAGGAAGGGAAGACCAAAGGGAAGGTTCGACACAACACCACGAAACGTCAATGGAACTTTCAGACCAACACCAGTCAGCCAAAGACAAGGCGACCCAATGGAATTGGACGCCACACGAAGAAGACCAGGATTCAACATCTCGGCCAAAGAATATCAACGAAGAATGAGGGCAAATTTATGCCTCAAATGCGCCAAACCAAGACACAGAGCAGCGGCTTGTCGAAGCCAAGCAAACAGCAAAGAAGGGGCAACCTGGGAACCAAAGACCGACAACAAGAAACAATGGAGGCCACCAGCTAAGGCATGAGAAATGGAGGTTGAAAGAGGAGACGGAGGAGAGTCGGGAAACGACGAAAGTCCCCAGTAAGCAATGGTCTGAGGGACAAGACCAAACCAAAGCCCATTGAGATGAGGAACCTATACGCGGCACTAAACAATACGGAAACATTGGATAACGAGAACGACCATATTATGGTCCAGATACGACTACACGGCACGAAAAGACAAGTCACGATCAACGCGATGATCGACTCGGGCGCAACCGCGGATTTCATCGACAAAGGGTTCTGCAGCAAATACAATATCAGAACCACGCAAGCAAAGACGACAAGAGAAGTTTACCTCGCGGACGGTCAACCCAGCGCTATGGGACCAATTACCCATACAGCGAAAGTACCTATGGACATTGGTAGCCATAGGGAATTGGCGACCTTTCAAGTGGCTAAACTACCCAACCATGAGGTCATCCTCGGAATGCCATGGTTAAAGCAACACAGTCCCCGCATCGACTGGGGCCAAGGAAAGATCACCTTCGAAAGCGAACGGTGTACGACATGGTGTTCAAAGGAATCACCAACGGTATACGCAATACCTGAAGACGAGGCGCGAGAAGAGAACTTAGAAGTCGAGTTCGGCGTGACTCAAAGCAAGAAAGATCAGAGGATCCAAGTTAGGTTACTTGATCCTCAAGCAAGATTACCCACACGAGGATCGGCAAAGGCTGCAGGACTCGACCTGTATGCGAACGAAGAATGGACTATTCCTGCACGAGGATAAGAGGTTGTCCCAACTGGAATATCAATCACACCACCAGAAGGAACCTATGGACGAATAGCACCACGAAGCGGCATGGTAGTTAAACATCAGATTGCTGTCAATGCAGGTGTGATCGACTCCGACTATACCGGTGAAATCAAGTGGTACTAGCCAATATGAGCGACCAGGACTATCAGATCCAAAAAGGCGATCGAATCGCACAACTCATCACCGAGAAAATAGTCGAAGGCGACTGTTACCAAGTCCCTAAGCTGGAAAAGACCAATCGAGGTCAACAAGGATTTGGAAGCACGGAAACATCCAAAGCACAGATCTGTGAGATCAGTGCACGAGCTTTTGGAAAGTTCTACCGACGACCCGACACGACCACGGGTATCCTCAAGTACAACAAGAAAGAAAGATGAATAAGCCTAGAATCGGTCAACATTAGCACCGAGCTAGCCATCAAAAGAGGAAAATACCAGAAGAAAAGAAAGTTAGAGGAAATAGTGCCTCAGGAATATCATGGATACTTGGACGTATTCGAAGAAGAAGAAAAACGAAGCTACCGCCTCACCGACCAGGAGTAGACCTGGACATCAAACTCGAGGAAGGGCAAGGACTGCCAGTCAAAAAGATTTATGCGCTCTCCCAGGACGAACTGGAAGAACTCTGGAATTACATCAAGCAAAATGAAGAAAGAGGATGGATAAGAGAAACCTACTCGGACGGGGGGTCTCCCATCATGTTCGTCAAAAAGAAAGACGGAAAACTCCGACTATGTGTCGACTATCGAGCGCTCAACTACGTCACCAAGAAAGACAGGTATCCTCTACCCGTGATAGGGGAAGCCTTGGACAGGCTACGAATGGCCAAATACTCTACGAAGCTGGACATCAAGGATGCCTATCACAACGTCAGGATCAAGGAAGGAGACGAATGGAAGACCACCTTGACCACGAAATACGGCACATACGAATATTTGGTTATGCCCTTTGGGCTAACCAATGCACCAGCCGCTTTCCAGAGATGGATCAACAGGACGCTGCAGTCATACATCGACATATGTTGCATAGGATATCTGGACGATGTCCTCATATATTCGGACAGTCTAGAACAACACCAAAAAGACGTGGCCGCCATTATTCGAGCCATCAGAAAGCAAGGAATGAAACTCAAACTGTCAAAATGCGAGTTTCACCAATGAGAAACAGAATACCTAGGATTCATCATCAACAACGAAGGAGTCAAAGTCGACCCTATCAAAACGGCAGCCATATGGGATTGGAAACCACCTACCAACAAGAAAGGAATCCAAGAATTCATGGGATTCTGCAACTTGTACTGACGATTCATAGAAGGGTTCAGCAGGACAGCCAAACCCCTATACGACAGAACCAAGAAGGACGCCAAATGGGAATGGGGAGACAAGGAACACGCAGCGTTCGACGAATTACGACAGAAACTATGTTCAACCCCAATGTTGACATACTTTAAACCAGGAAGACCACTCCTCGTCGAAACCGATGCTTCAAAATATGGCTGCTCAGGCATATTGTCTCAGCATGACGAAGACGGCAAATGGAGACCGATAGCGTATCGGTCAAAAACGATGGCACCTGCCGAATGCAACTACGACGTACACGACAAGGAACTATTAGCCATAGTTCAAGCACTCAAGGAATGGAGGCGATACGTCAGAGGGAGCGGACAACATTTCAAAGTCCTTACCGACCACAAAAACCTGATAAGGTTTACCACAACGAAAGAACTGACGGACCGACAAATCCGATGGAGCGAAGTCTTAAGTGGCTTCGACTTCAAAATCGAATTTCGACCAGGAAACGAAGGAGGGAAGCCGGATGCCTTAACAAGACGAAAGGCGGACATGCCTCAGGAAGGAGACGAAAGGCTCACACAGAAAGAAAGGATTCTCTTACCAAAAGAGAAATACTTCGACGCCAGCATCCAAGAAATGGAAACAACAAACTTCAAAACAGACAATGAAGAAGAAATCAGCAACGCATCAGCCAAAGATAACGAAATTCAAACAATAAGGGAAGCGCTAGACAAGGGAAACAAAGAAATGAAAGGGATGGCCTTAGGATTATGTCAATGGAAGGATGGATACCTTTGGCACCAAGGAAAAATTTGGATCCCTGACAACGAGGGAATACGAACCAACCTTATACGACGACACCACGACATTCCTCAGGCCGGCCACGGAGGAACGGCCAAAACTACCGAGCTTCTCCAAAGGAAGTACTACTGGCCACGCATGAGGGAAACAATCAAACAATACGTCAAGAATTGCGACATTTGCCAACGGACAAAAGTCGTACGACATGCACCATATGGGCTGATGAAACCTAACGAGGCCCCTGATCGACCATGGAAATCAATATCAATGGATTTCATCACAGATTTGCCACTATCGGAAGGATCGGATGCAGTCCTAATCGTTATCGATAGGCTGACGAAAATGGCTCATTTCATACCAAGTACGAAGGACATGAACGCGCGGCAGGTCCAAGAAACTTTCATGAGGGAAATATTCAGACAGCATGGGCTACCACAAGATATTATCACAGATCGAGGCTCGATATTCACATCGGACCTATGGAAAGAAACCACGAAGAAACTGGGGATCGAAAGAAGGCTGAGCACAGCCTTTCACCCACAAACGGACGGCCAAACGGAACGGACAAATTCCACTTTGGAACAATATCTCCGAGCCTACGTCAACTACCAGCAGGACAATTGGAAAGAGCTCCTACCAATGGCCGAATTCGCGTACAACAATGGATATCAAGAAAGTACCAAGCACACACCATTCTTCGCAAATTACGGAACGAACCCTGAATATCAGGCCATCGGACACCTGATACAAGGAAAGACAACGTCACCAGAAGATATGAGTCAATTACATGACACGCTACAAGCGGAAATGACGGAAGCCCAGATGCGACATAAGGAATACTACGATGCGCAACGAAAACCCGATCCCAACATACAACAAGGAGATATGGTGTGGTTACTACCAAGAAATATCAGGACTACCAGACCGTGCAAGAAGCTCGATTACAAGAAAATCGGACCATTCAAAATCTTGGCAAAGATAGGAACCAGCGCTTATAAACTGGACCTCCCGACCTCGATGAGAATACACAACACATTCCATATCTCTCTTCTCGAGCTCTACAACAACAACAAGCTTCCTTCACAGGGGTCAGAACCTCCGCCTCCTATCATCATCGAAGGAGAACCAGAATACGAACTCGAAGAAATCGTCGACTCACGCCTACACTACAACAAGCTCCAATACAGAGCTAAGTGGACAGGATATTCGCCAGAATACGACAAAACCTGGTACCACGCCGACAACTTCGAAAAAGCAGACCTCGCAAAGCGGAACTTCCACTCCCGCTACCCAAGCAAGCCGCACCTTGATCAAACTCGAGGAACAAGAGAACGGAGACGTGCTGGTCTCCGTATCGCAGACGGAGAACCAAGAAGAAGCCCCTCCACGCCCACCAAAAACACCAACCCCTCAGGAAAACTGGGAACCGACGATAGGCTTGCCGGAGATGACGCCGACAAGCCCGCCATACCGCTCACCCTCGGCCTGGGAAGAAGCGGCACGAAGGCAAAAGGAACACGATGCACTCCACTGGACGGGGTGCTACAACGACAACTGCTGGGTCCACGACAGCGAGAAAGTAGCGCGGGGTTGGTACCCCAAGAAGTCCAATGCTACGCAATCAGGTTGGCACCAGCCATACGAAACAAAGGCACCAGCACCAGAAGGGGACCAAGCGGTCCAAATATCAAAAAACCAACAACGAAAGGCAAGGCATTCCACCAGAGACTGGAAAGAATGCTACAACGACAAGTGCCCAACACACGTCCAATACAAGGTGGACGCAGGGTACTACCCGCAGAAGGACGGAATGAAGAAGGACCTCTCACATTGGCACCGGTACCACCGAGACCCAAAGTTCCATGGCGGAAGGAAAGGCGTAGTGGGGACACGACAGGAGAGGAGGGGAGCGAAAAAAGACAACCGGATACCGAGGCCTTACACAGGCAGATCCGGGAACTATTGGACAGAAGGGAACGATCCCTAAAAAACAAGGGCGACTACCGACAAAAGATAGCGGACCAGCAGACCAAGAGAGGACGCCTTCAGGAAGACGTCCAAGGACTTCGCAGGATGGTGGCAGGATCGGGATTCAGCCTAGGAAGGTTGAAGAGAGTAGTGGACGATGCAAGGAAAGGAAACCAGGAGCTCGAGCGCCGGAACCACGAGCTAAAAAAGGCGTTGAGAAGAGCTGGGCGGAAGTGGCTCGACTTGGGCAATTAGCATCGAGGGACCGATGCTAGGGGGAGACGGGAGCTAATGTCACAAATCGTGACTAAGCAAGGCAGATTTCACATGACTAATATGTATTAGTCATAAGGTATGTTGGGGGTTTTGCACTATGACGTCATTTGACTCATAGCTTTCACATGACTGTGCACTTGCGAGTCATTGGTTGATTATGATTGGTTAATGATTTCATGACGTCACGATTGTGACGTCATATGAGGGAATGATTTCGGACATGACTCGGATTACGAGTCATGGGTTTTACGCATGTGACTCATTTGAGCACATGATCGACTTTATGGGTTTGGATCGAGGAAAGAGAAGGTGCGCAGCTGATTTGTAAGAATCAGCTGATGGATTTCGCACCATGACTAATTATGAGTCATGGGGGCTATGCTATGCAAGGTGACGCGTCACCTGGGTTAGGGTTGTGAGAAGATGCCTATATAAGGTGCTTGGTTCCGACCAAGAGATAGGACACGCTTCTCGCAAACTTCTTCCCCCCCCCTACATTTCACATACAATCTCAACTCTACCCCGCTTTGCGTCCGGATCAAACCCCTCTCCCACTTTTCCTCGCCCACTCGTCGCTATGGCGAATCCCCACAACCTTCCCCCAGGGAACGCGGCCTTCGGTAGGCTCTCAGCCCTCAACTCCCCCCTCCCATCGCGCTCAGGAACACCCTCGACCGATCCACCCATAGAGTTCATGATGAGGCAACTCGCTCAGGCGAGGAGCGCCCTCAGGCTCAGCAATCAAGACCTCGCGGACCTCAGCACAGACGCGCAGGCGGGCACCCTCCCCATCGAATCCACTACGATCGTTCTCCTCTCCCAGCTCGTCCAGGGCCTGGTGACCATCTCACATGAGCTGAGTGGGGTAACCCAGGCAGTCGCAACCATCTCCGAGGAAAACGAGAACCTCAGGGAGGAGCTCCACGACATCTCCTCACAACTCGCTAACCTCCCCGCCCCACAAGAACAAACTGCCGGCCCGGGGATCGCCGATCTCCAAGCATCCATACGTGACCTGTCACATCGTGTGTCAGCCCCGGTCCCTGCTCGCCCGGCTCAGGCCCCCCCCCCACCAGGAAAGCCCCAGCCCCCCCCAACTGCCGGCCCACCCCCTTCTAGGAAGGGAAAAGAAAGGGCCCGTGCACCACCCACACCTCCCTCAGCCGCGGCTGAAGACCCTAAATACCTCATACCATTCTACGATACGAGGCTTGGCAAGGCGTTCGGAGACCCCGAGAAGTATGCCAGGCTGTACCCCAACTCATACGAAGCCGGTGAATTCCGGAAGGGGAGGTATGACCTCGACTCCTTCACACCAGGCCACCTCCACCCTGACGTCCACCCCTCCCCCTCTTACGCGCAAGCTGCCTCCGGCTCAGGCTCGGGCGGCAAGGCCAAAGGCAAAGCTGGGAAGCCTCCTTCCCCCCAACAAGTCGCGAGTGCGGTCGCCCCTCCTGTTAAAAAGGGGCCACCCTCCCTACCAGGTGCCCAACGACGCTTCTTTGCTCCTCGCCAGTCCCCGTCCCCTCACCCAGACGCCCTCACAATTGCCGCTACTTTTCCTGACATCGCTGCTCGCGTCCTCCGAGAATCGAACTGCCTCCTCCCCCTGGGTTTTACCGCTACCGTCAATCCCCGTGGCTCCGTCTCCCTGACCGTCACTGACAAAGCGACCCCCGCCGCCTCATACGCCCCCTACTTCGACTCTCTGACCAGGGCCCTCAACCAGTCCTTCCCGGTAGGAGAAAATCCCTGGTGCACCCTCGTCCTCGCCCCCACTTCAGTTCAACTAGCCATTCACGGCCTCCCCCTCCGTTTCCTCCCCCAAGATGAAGAGGAACTCTTCCCATATATCCGGCAAGCAATCCTCAACGACAAAGCGACCCAGATTCTCTCAGCCAGGTACCTTAACCCTAGCAGAGATTCTAGGGAGACCAAGCAGGCCACTTCGGTGGTTGTCACCGTCGACCCCCACAACGTTTCGGCCCTCACTTCAGGGGTCGTCATCCTCTCTCAGAAACGCAAGGTCGAACTTACCTTCTCCTCCTCCAAGTCTGCCCAGTGTAAGCATTGCTGGAGATACGGACACGCCCATCAACGATGCCCCGCCACCCACCCCACGTGCCCCATTTGTGCGCTTCACCATACTCGCGCAGCTCACAGATGCCAGAATCCCACCTGCCCCAGGAGCGGGAACAATAAGCCAGTCCCATCCTGTTGTCCGGCCTCGCCCCCCCATTGCTGTAACTGCGGTGGTGACCACACTGCCACGTTCCGAGAATGTCCGGCTCGACCTCCCCCACCTGCCCCCTCCCGAACCAACACGCCAGCCCCCGCCCCAACTGGTCAAGACCCCATGGATCTGGCGGTCGATGGGGGTTCGACATCCACTACTCCCCCGCCCGGGTCGGGTCCCCTTGCGGTGGACTTAACCCCTAGACAACCTCCGCCAGCTGGGCCCTCCACGCGTCCTGGCACTACTCACGGCTTCGGCGGTCCTCTCCCCCTGGAGGAAGCAAGCCCTACTCCTGCCTCTTCGACTCGTCGGGTTCGTCCCGGTAATGAATAATCAACGTAAGCCCCCTCCCCTGGGTCAAGGGCCGGTCCCTGCCCCTGCGCTTCTTTCCATTGTTCAACATAACTGCCTTGGGAGCTGGAATGTTTTTCTTTCCTTGTTTGAGTCGTTTAAAGCGACGACCACCTATCCTTCGATAGTTTTTTTGCAGGAGCCGCCTGTTAACAAGGCTCACCTTCCTTCTTTTAATGGTTTTAGGTCCTTTTTTCCCCCGGTTAGGAAGCCACGAGTGGCAGCCTACGTTCATATGTCTTTTCTTTCCAGTTACACGGTGCTCCCCAGGTTTAAGGGGGTGGACGATGTTCTTTCTCTCGACATCTCCTCCGATGAACCTCTTTTTGGCACCGCCTTCCATTCTTTCAGGATAATTAATGCCTACTCTACCAACACCGTGGACCACAGGGTCCACTCCGTCTTACCTGAAGTTCTCTTCCCCAACCTTGGGTTCCCCCTCCTAGTTTTAGGGGACCTCAACATTCACAACCCCCTCTCGGACCCTCTGCGGCACTTCTCCCACCGGGAAATCTCCTCCTCGACTCCCTACTTTGAGAAAGCGGCAGAGTCCGGCTTCGCCCTCCTTAATCCCCCAGGGGAGTACACACGGTTCCCCCTCGTAGGAAACGCTCGCCCTTCGGTCATAGACCTCGCCTTTGCAAACCCCGCTCTCCTTCCCCTAGTTAAGAGCTGGGAAGCCTCCCTCCCCTCGACAGGTTCCGACCACCTACCCATAACGATCACCCTCACCGCGCCATCCTCAAACCAGAAACCCCCGCGCCCGCGTTGGACAGACACGGACTGGGAAACCCTCGACCCGATTATTAAGGGATTTAGGGTCCCGGCCGCGCCACCTTGCCCCACCCCTCTACAGCTGGACGAATGGATGTCAGAATCGTTGGACCGTCTTGTGGCTCTCCTGAAAGGGCACACACCGGTATCCAGACCTTCCCACCACTCCAAACCCTGGTGGTCCCCCCACCTGTCTATCCTCCGTCGTGAGTACCATAAGGCCGCCAGGGCCGCCAGGAAGAACGACACCCCACACATGCGAGAAGGTGCCGGCACCTCCAAGGCGGGGTACTTTAAGGCGATCAAAGCAGCTAAAAACAAACACTGGTCCTCATTTCTTCTGGCCGCCACCCCCCAGAGCCTGTGGACGGCTAAGAGGTTCGCCTATGGGCGTGCCCAACCACGCTTCCCTTCCCTCCCAGGGGCCGAAACCCCGACGCAGATGAACAATGTCCTTTTGGAACACTTCTTCCCCCCGAAGGAACCCTTCTCCCCGCCACCGAGGCTCAGGCCGGACAGGTCGGCGACCCCCCTGACGACGGACGAGATTGCTACGGCCCTCTCCAAGTGCTCCCCGACCTCGGCCCCGGGCCCGGACGGGATACCCTACTCTGTCTGGAAACAGGTTAACGCAATCAACCCCTCAATCCTCCACCATATACTTTCCCCGCTGGTCCTCCTGGGATACCACCCCGCGTCGCTAAAAAGCTCGAACGGGGTAGTGTTGGACAAACCAGGGAAGCCCTCCTACGAGTCGCCCTCCTCCTTGAGGATAATCGTCCTGATCCGAACAATCTCAAAGATCCTAGAGAGGATTATAGCAGCCCGACTACTTGCGGCAGCCCGACTCAAAGGGCTGCTGCACCCCAACCAATGCGGTTCGCTCCCAGGGCTCAGTACCTACGACGCGTGCCTCACCCTGACCAACGACGTCAGAACCCTGCAGAGGCCCCGCCTCAAGGTCTCCTCCCTGTTTTTGGATTTAAAAGCGGGGTTCGACAACGTCGACAACAAAACTTTGGCCCGAATCCTGAGGGAAGGCGGGATACCTCCCTACCTGGTTTCCTGGGTTTCATCCTTCCTTGGAGAACGAAGCTGCACCCTGATTTTCCAAGGGGCACCAGGGACCCCTGCCCCAGTCAACGTCGGAGCCCCCCAGGGCTCCCCGATCTCCCCGCTCCTCTTCCTTCTCTACGTTTCTCCACTACATTTCGGGATCCCTCGGGGTCTGATGATATCTTACGTGGACGACTTCGCCCTCACAGTAGCTTCCCTCTCCTATCGTGGCAACATCCGACGGCTCCAGGATCTCTTCGACAAGCTCGAAAGAAAGGCGTCCCGCCTAGGCGTCTCCTTTTCTGTCGCGAAAACAGAACTGATCCATTGGAGGACCCCCAGCCAGAGACACTCCCCGAAGTGCGTCTCTCCTATCCAAATCAAAGGGGAACTTTTCCACCCCGGCAACTCTGTTCGATGGCTCGGGTACTGGTTCACTCCGGCTCTTGACCCCGCTGCACACTTCTCGCGTCGCCTGGCCCTTGCCCAGGGTGCGTTCGCCCTCATTCGTCGCCTCAGTCCGCCCGGTGCGGGCCTCCCCCCCTACCTTTGCCACAGATTGGCGACATCGTTGATCGCCCCCATCCTACTCTACGGCGCCGAGCTGTTCACACCTAGTGTGGGCACGACGTCTCGCCTCGATACTTTCTGGCGGAAGGTCCAAAGGTGGACCACAAACTGCTTCTCAGCCACGCCCACCGGAATACTTTCGGTGGAATCCTGCCTCCCACCTGTCTCCCTCCTGATCACCCACCGGCAGAGGCTGGCGGCGCTCAGGGTGGTGTGCTCTCCCCCCAGCGTGAACCCGGCAACGGCCCGCCTCCACCCCTCGTTCCCTTCACTCTCGGCGTATCGGGCGCCTGACTCCTCACGGGCTTTAACCAGAGGCCTGTCGTCCGTCTACCTCCCCCTGCACTGGAAAAACGCCCCGCCCAGTCCCGCCGATGAGGAACCACCTCCCGGTGGACGAGGTAGCCCACTGAATGATACCCTTCACCCTCGGGTTGTCTAGGATGCCCATGATCAACTCCCACCTCGTGTGCCCGGCACCCGCCCTCCCACCCCAGTCCCTGATGGACAACACGTACTCCGCCCTGAAGAAAAGGATGAGAGAGGCGCTCCTTGAGGAATGGTCCTCCCTTTTCCCGACCCCCGGGTACTACCTACACCCTCCGGCGCTGCAGCCAAAGCCCTTCATGGGTTTGGGCAAGTTCGTTGCCAGAAGAATACACCAAATGAGGGCCGGAAAAAGTTACCTGGCCGCCCACCCGACCTGGAGGTCCCCCGACGCCGATACCTCCTGCCCCCGCTGTGGCTTGGAGCCAGAAACCTTCGAACACGCCATCCTCTCCTGCCCCTCGAGACAACACAGTGGGTCGCGCCTCCTCCACGGCGTCACTGATGTCGGTCCCGAGGCCCCACTTTGGTCATCCCTTCCCCTACTCAAAAGACTCGCCACCTTCATAGGTGTCACCTCCACGGGCTTCCCCCCTTCGATGTTCCCGCCCACCACCCCCTCCTCTTCCCCCCCGCTTTCTCTCTCTCCCCCCAGGGTGCCCCCACCGGCTTTTCGTGTTTTTTTGTTGGCTGAAGTATAGGGCTGTTGGGATTTTCTTTCCTTCGTTTAAAATAGGCTTTCCTTTCTGAGACGACTAAATTGTTAGTTTGTACTTTCCTTGTTATGTGTGGCCAATGGCCCGGCGGAGGAGAAACCTGCGCGATAGTGGATATTTAACTGGTGCCGTTACTTTCTTTTGTTTATGTTTTTGATTTATAGGTTTTGTTCTCTCCATAGCTAGCGCTGCATGAGGCTTTTTGTACCTAAAAACAATGAACGCATGATTACAAAAAAAAACAAAAAAAAAAAAACGACCAAGAGATAGGACACGAACCATCTCTCCTCCACCTCCGGCGATTGAAATCTCAACACCACGGGAAATCATCGTCACTTTCCCCCACCCACCTCTCTTCCCCCATCATGGCTTCTGC
>Ga0307517_10010304_pt1 | contig 13098 bp, 11 predicted proteins | sample 23_EM_MG_FD_194515 | JGI IMG/M metagenome (GOLD analysis project Ga0307517, IMG submission 194515) | Populus trichocarpa ectomycorrhiza microbial communities from riparian zone in the Pacific Northwest, United States - 23_EM | ecosystem: Host-associated > Plants > Roots > Unclassified | place...
CAAGAAGACGTGACTGTGAATCCACGACGCAAAAAAACAATTACTTACGATTGTAGAACCGATGGCGACAGCGCTGCTCAACGTCAGTTGATCCTTGACCGATACGTTGACAGCCGTCACACAGTCTGCAGAAGAATCCGTTATGATCGATCGCCAGCTCGGCGAAGCCACTCACATACCTGCAATCGCCCGTACAGTGGGCAACAGAATTAGAGCCGTCCACTCCTTGCTGACGTATCTTGTAACAGAACTCCCGTTCACCGTTACCACCAACCAATCGGCCGTGCCGGCGACCAGCTGCAGAGGATCCGGTCAGAGTGCCTATCGTCGATGTGGAGCGTATTTCGATCTTACCACGGAGACGACCGCAATAATCGCCACGGTCATAAACCAACTGAGTTGCGGGGCGTCGGCCTCCTTGGCATTAGTGACCTCCGGCGTTGCCTCTTGGCCCAAAGGGTTTGGGTGTTCTTCACCCTCAGCGAGGGTCACGTCCGAACGATCGCTGACTGCGGTCTCAGTTCGGTGCATCGGGACTGAAAGATTTGGGCCATTTCTGGGGGAGGGGGGCGCCAACCCGACGGGGCTTTGCGGGGGAAGCTCTCGCGATGATCTGATGCTTGATAGATCAGGGGCAGGTGATAATGAACGGGGTGACAACGACGGCGAGTTTGGGCTTCGCGGTGGGGGTTCGAGCACGTCTGGTTCTCCGGTCGGTGGAGGGACAGGCTGCAATACCAGACTCGGAGTTTCCTTCCCTCTCATTTTCCTCTTCTTCGAATACTCTCTACTGTGTGTCCCGGCCGCTGCGTCCTCGTACAGATGGGAGTGAGAGTACAGCTGGAACATCATGTAGCCACCGTAAACTTTAACAGGGATCAGTTCTCGGTTCGAAGAGACACATTGGGTCTTACCCAGCAAGAGGATCACCGCTACGCCATGACTCATTTTCAAGATGGCTTCTTTCTGACTCGTAACATCGACCGTCGGCGTGAGATGGGTACTCTGGGGGTCTTCATCTTCCGTGTCGGCACGAAGAACAAAATGGTACGCTGGTACACCGATCAACGACAACACACTGGGCCAGAAACTTGGGATCGCACCTGCCGGCAGCAGAACCGCGCTCACGGATATCGACAATAGGGAGGATTGGAGCTGGATCGCGGCTAAAGGTCGCGGATGAGCCGAGGCGCAGAACTCGGAGACGAGTGCACCCACCGGAATTGAACCATTGTTCCTTCCAACGCAGTCCTCCAGCAAACGTGCATAATCCAAAGACCAACACTGAGGCAAATCCTGTCAGGGTGAGACATTCGATACACAAAAATAATCCACGTACGTGATTTGCACATCATAGAACCGATCACTATTGATAGTCAGTTTTATCGCAATGCATGGGGAGAAACGGACAGACGGGATGCTTGGACGATACGAAGTTCGCACTTCCTCAGGGCAATGAACTAAAGGGTAGGATTAGTTTATGTGGTATGTTCCACGCAGCAGCCAACTCACGGCAATGACCATCTCGACGCTGCAAGGGTGTCAGCGCAGGTGCATTGGATAATTTCTCATTCACTTACAAGTTGGACTGTGGAAGTGTCGTTGTTTGAGTGCCAAGGTGTTTCGTGAAGGAGGATATCAACTCACCAGAGTCGCGTTAAGCAATCCTGCCTTTGAGCCGCCAATGCGACGAGCCAAAGAAGCGGTTGCGAGGTCATGGAGCTAGAAATTTGGTCAGAAACCGACACGGGGTGCATATATGCGTAGAGGGGTACCCTGATCAACGGGATCAGAAACAGTATGCAGACTGCGGTTCATTGTTAGCCACTGCAGAAGCGATCTATCCCGGAAAACTCACAGAGAAATATGATGGATTCGGCCTTCTCGACAGTGAGATTGAGGGTGATGGCTGCCGGTATCAACAGGAGGAAGGCGTTGAAATCTGTCTCCGATTAGTCACGAACCAAACGGGGTAACACGTGGAAAGCCCACATGTTCCAAAAAATGCGGTCTTCCAGCCGTGATGCCAAGGTGTCTTCAACGACGCGGCCTGGTTGCCTTCTGCTTTCTCGACCTCTTCTATGGGTGGAATGAGGCCTGCAGAAGAGAGGGTACTGCTTCGATGGGTGCGCCAAGGTATGTTCCAAGATAGGCCCTTTCGTCGGGGTTTCGTCAATCTAGGTTGAGGATCTTGGAGAAGCGTGTCCGTTGACGGAGAGACGAACGGCCTGGCGGTATGACTGTGACTGAGTGGCGAAGATTGCGCGTGTCGATTAGGAGCTCCAGAGCCGTGGCGAGGAGAGGACCTGATCCTCTCGAGGGTGGACGACGACGCGAGCATCGTTGTGGGAGGTGCGAGTGGGAGGTCGGAGGATATAAGAGCCAACCCTGGGCCGCGCCGAAGAAAGGTTGCACAGGCCGTTCATGTCGGAACGTCAGGCGGGTTGACAGCCGCTTCTGAGAAGTGTGAATGCTTCCTTTCGGTGGAGCGCCGAGGAAGCCGTGCCGACAAAGTTATTATTGGAACTCGAACAAAAGGGGGCACCTGCTTGCAGACATTGATCAGCACACACGGAGGACAGCGGTGGAGAGAAAATCAGCGACGAGCAAGTTGTCCGCAGTCTCTGGCAGGGCCATCGGAAGTCTAACATGCGCTTTCGTCCAGGCGTATAGCCCATCCTCTGGCGCGGAATCAGAACAGAACACTCACCGCATTCGCTTCCATGATTCACATCGCAGCCCAGTACTCAGTGTCCACAAACTTCGAGCTGATCGGCGATGACGCATGTCTTTGTTTGGCAACGGCATGCGAACCAAACAAACATTCCGTGCTAATGATAATTTATTCTCAAAATAATCCGGGCTTGACACCCTCGCTTAGATTAACGACACAAGTACGGGAGTTCCTCCCATAACCGCGTCGCGTGATGCTCGCTCTTGGTGAAGAATTAGGCGCAGGGCTGCCCTGACGATGAAACGCATACAAGCCCCAAAGGAAAGGCTAGATAGGTTCTCGCTCCAACCGACTCGGCTCCCCCGGCACTTTTCTTCAAATTCCACCGCTCGGGTTCTGAATGCGAGTTTGCCGATTCAAGTCCATAGAGTCCAGAGGGTCTCCCAACGCGAGTATACTGAGACGACGATAGGGAGAGTCAAGACATCTCGACGTCTCCGTCCTCGCTGTCTGCATCCACGTCTTCCCAGCCCCCATCGTCTTGCTCGTCATCAGGAGTCGGTTCTATCCCCTTTGCCTCTAGGCTGTCTATCAGCTCGTTCACATGTTCCAGCATCGGGCCATCCTCGTGTTCTTGAGCTATATGCAACTAAACCGTGTTGGTCAGTAACCATAGGACGGAAACATCGTCTCCAGGCCACCTACGTTTCTGCAAGTCTCCAGGCAATCTCTCGCATCCTTCGCCAATTCTTCCCAGCTCAAGCCCTCGCCTTCTAACTTCCCATTTGGTGATTCGTGGGCAAGCTCGGCCATGAGATAAAATGCCCAGCCTTCCAGGTACCATGCCTCGACTTCCTGGTCGTCCGATGCCATGATCCCCTGCAGAGTGAGCAACGCGGGGTTGAATAGCGACAACTCCAAGAACAGTTTGACGAGCGACAGCCTGACTGGTATTGGTGGAACCTTTGAGTCATCTATGCGGCGCAGATCACCACGATATCGACAAAGAATCACGCGAAGTGAATTGAGGATGGATGGTCATGAGCCTGCGAGGAGGGTTTGTGAGGATATCTGGATACGCACCTAGGTCAAGGTCTTTCCATCCATTCCACGCTCTCTCTAGACATTGCTTCGCCTCATCGGGTCGCTGTTGGGAGAGTCTGACCGATGCCAGGGTCTGCAACGCTTCAACGTTATTTTGGTCGGTTTCAAGAGCGAGGTCAATTAGCCGCTCGCAAGTCTTTTCCGCTGCGGGATCGAAACTGTCGCAACCGCAGGTAAGGCACCAGTCATTTTACACTTGGAGTTCCCTACCAGAGTTCGTACGATGGATCCATCCATATCTCAACCATGCTGATCAACACTCTGACAATCGTCCCTTTGATGTCGGCGTCAGAATCCGGGTCCGGCCCTGTCGCACGTTCCTTTCCCTTGCTTTGAGCTGTCAGGATGTCCAGCGCCGATTGGTAATTCCGGAGCGAGAGATGCGGATCCTCATCGCTCAATTGGGCCAAGTGCAAGTACGGCGCGTACGTGGGTGTAGGTGGAGCATCCGGGTGTGGAGGGACTAGGGATTCGAAAGTCTAGATAGCGCCGAACGTCCCAGTTCAGAGAAGAAGAAGGAATAAAAGGTTTGGGCCGACCTTCCTGGCTTCCTGAACTAGACCCGTTTCCAGCTGAACGACACCGAGCATCTCACGAGCCTCGACATTGTTCGGTGATACCTGTAATATTCGTTGGATGAATTGGTTGGCGAGGTCGTAGTCGCATTGCTCGATTATCGACTGAGTTTTGCTGATCAACGCGGAGACACTTGGCGCAGTGGAGGTGGACGCGCTCGAAGACTGGGCAGCGGATGTTTTGGTTTGGGCGTGTCGCTGGATTTTGGATTTCGTTCGCGTCCGGCCCATTGATCTTTTTTTCGAGGTGATCGAGCGGGTGGAAGAGTGACGGAAGTCAAGAGTGTGACCGTCTCCGAAGGATAGATCGCTTCTGCAGTGGCCAACAACCAACTGTAGTCTACATACTGTTTCCCATCCTGTTGATCAGGATACCATCTACGCATATCTGCGCCCCGTGTCGGTTTCTGACCGGGTCTCTAGCTCCATGACATCACAACCGCCACGTTGGCCCGCCGCATTGGCGGCTCAAAGACAGGATTGCTTAACGCGACTCTGGTGAGTTGATATCCTTCGCGAAACACCCTGGCACTCAAACAATGACAATTCCGCAGTCCAATTTGTAAGTGAACGGGAAATTAACCAGCATACCTGCGCTGACACCCTTGCAGCGTCGAACTGGTCATTGCCGTGAGTTGGCCGTTGCGCGAAACGTGGCACATAAACCAATCCTACCCTTTAGTTCATTGCCCTGGGAAAATGCGAACTCCATATCGTCCAAGCATCTCGTCTGTTCGTTTTCTTCGTGGATTACATTAAAACCGACCCTCTCCATAGCGATCGATTCTATGATGTGCAAATCGCGTTCGTCGATTGTTTTCGTGTATCGGATATCTCGCTCTGACACCATTTCCCTAGTGTTGGTCCTCGGATTATGCACGTTCACTGGAGGACTGCGTTGGAAGGAACAATGGTTCAATTCCGGTGCGTGCACTCGTCTCTGAGTTCTATTGCCCGGCTCATCCGCGACCTTTGGCCGCAATTCAGCTCCGACCCTCCCTACTATCGATATCCGCGAGCGCGGTTCTCCTGCCAGCAGGTGTGATCACAAGTTTCTGGCTCAGCGCGTGATCGTTGATCGGTGTACTAGCGTACCATTTTGTTCTCCGCGCCGACACGGGAGATGAAGACCCCCAGAGTACCCATCTCACGCCGACGGTCGATACTACGAGACAGAAGGAATCCATCTTGAAGATGAGCCACGGCGTGGCGGTGATCCTCTTGCTGTGTAAGACACAATGCGCCTCCTCAAATTCGAAACCGATCCCTGTTCATGTTTACGGTGGTTACATGTTCCAGCTGTACTCTTACTCTCACCTGTACGAGGACGCAGCGGCCGGGACGCACAGTAGGGAGTACTTGAAGAATAGGACAATTGGAGGGAAGGAAGCTGCGAGTCCGGTATTGCAGCCTGGCCCTCTACCGGCCGGAGTACCAGACGTGCTCGAACTCCCACCGTGACGTTCGAACTCGCCGTCATCGTCGCCCCGTTCATTGTATATCCCTGATCTATCTAGCGTCAGCTTGTCGCGAGAGCTTCCCCCGCGAAGCCCCGTCGATCGGCACACCCGACCCCCAGAAATGGCCCAACGCTTTCAGTGCCGGTGCATCGAACTGACACCGCGGCCAGCGACCGTTTGGACGTGACCCTCGTTGAGGGTGAAGAATACCCCAAACCCTTTGGGCCAAGAGGTAACGCCGGAGGCCACCAATGCCTAGGAGGCCGATGCTCCGCAACTCAGCCGGTTCAGGACCGTGGCGGTTGTTACGGTCGTCTCCTTGGTGAGATCAAAATACATCCCACATCAACCATAGGCATTCTGACCGGGCCCTTTGCAGCTGGTCGCCGGGATTGCCATTGGTGAACGGGAGTTCTGTAACTAGATACCTGGGTGGACGGCTCTCATTCTGTTGCCCACTGTGCGTGCAATCGCAGGTACGTAGGTGGCTTTGACGAACTGTCGATCAATTATGATGGATTTTTCTGCAGACTGTGACCGTTGTCAGCGTGTCGGTCAAGGATCAACTGACGTTGAGCAGCGCTGCTGCCATCGGTTTTGCGATCGTAAGTAACTGGTTTTTTTTGTGTCACCGATTCGCAATCACGGCTCCTTGGGTAACAACTTTCGCCCTTCATCATTCCTCTCATTGTTATCGTTGGATGGATAACGGGGATCCCGTTGGGTCTGCTCTTTGATCCGTTTGAATCGGTGGCGCCGTATCTCACAAGTATGTATTTCGTCTAAAGCGTTATACGGTCCGTGATTGACTCCCATCTCCACCTTTGTTTCGTGCGCTCCCGTCGTAATGGTACAAATGATACAACCCCACCCACGTTCGTAGCTAACACCATGGGTTATGTCGTGGCGGATGGACGATTCGATTAGATAGTGTGATTTATTCTTATCTGTATGTCCCCTTGTTCTACGTTGACTCGTTTCAAGTTTCGTCCGATAATTGACGTCCATTGTCAGGTTTCTACCTGTTTATAGCCACCTCCTTTTGGTTCTATCCAGGTGAGTCGGTATCGCGTCGTCTGAGTTTAGGTCACTTATGATCTGTCTTCCTTCCGTGGTCGTGTCTCCGAAACAAGTCCGAACATGGCGAGCAGCCGGGATGTGTGCGTGGCCTAGTGCCTTCAAGTGGAGTGCTCGGTCGAAGCCGCTCGTTTAGATTGAGGTTCACGCCTATGCCCTCACGCTCACCGCCTTTACCCAACTTACATATACATTCATCAGATCGTTGTACCTTTTATCCTGTAACATGTCACTACCTTAATGATCACAACCTCTGTTAATTGCATGCATGTATTGTATGGATAAACCATTGGCCGGTTTGAGCACTGTATTTGTTGAATAATGAAATATTTGGTACATGGAACTTGAGGCATAAGCAAGAGAATACATGCCCTGTGGATATCTACTAGAGAAGCATATGGCTGATGTCAAGAATCAATACCTCTTTTGACCTAAAAGAAACAACCAGATATTGGCCACCCCACTGTACATAGACTACCTTTCCAAATCTCTCAGGTAGCCAAAAAAACACCTTCCCAGTAACCACATCCCTCATTCTGGACATGTTAATTTCCCACACCATGGTATCACTGAGATGGAGCCTGTCTGGAGGCTGGTTGGGCAACCTAACAGGGGATGAGTCTGAAATCCCAAAGTCCCACCCTTGGACATCAGGATCATATTCATTCCTAGCCTCAGTCCAGACCTTTGAGCCATATGTCACAAGGATTTCTGTTTGACCATACCAAGGTTGCACCCTACCCACAACCTGTCTTGTCCAGATATCCCATGCTTGAATGAATCCCCCATACAGACAGAAAACCTTGGACCCATCCCCTGATACCCTGAGGTCTGTGACCCTGCCTCCAGGCACCTCTATTGTCTGCAGGAGTTCCCCTTTCTCAGTATCCCAGATGTTGATCTTCTGGCCCTCACACCAAACAAAGATCAGTTTGGTGTCAATCAGCTGGATGCTGTTCTGGTGGGAGTTCTCAGCTGGAATTTGGAGGGGTCCCCTGGAAAGGCCAGTTGAGATACCCCAGGTCTTTATCACCCCATCTAAACCACCTGGAATAGTGATGCCATCTTTCACCTCTGGAGCAATAGACTTGGTTGGAACTAAGGTAAGGGGTGTGGACTTTAGATCAGTCACAACTGGGTCTGTTGGTAAGGCACTAATCTGCCAAAACTTGACTGATTTGTCTTCAGATGCTGAAATGAGGGTAGAAGGGGAAGAAAATGCAAGGGAGGTAATATTCTTGGTATGACCAATAAAGGTCTCAACAAGGTGAGGGTCTGACCCAGTGATGTCCCAAATACAGATGTTATAATTAACCTCAACAGCCACAAGCCTGCCATCAGGTGAGAAACAACAGGAATGAAAATAACTGCCACCTGCATTAAATTTGGCTACAGTCTCTCCAGAATTAATGTTTTGAACTGTGACATTTTCCCTGAAGTATGAAATAAACTTGGTGCCATCTGGAGAAAAATTGATGTGATAACCAGTAAATGTAGATCCAACTTTGTGGCCATCAATGTTCCAACACTGAGCAGCTGAACCAGCTATAGATAAGAGAAATTGAGGGTCTGTGGGAGAGAACTTGACATAGGATACTGTGACCTGTTGCTGTATGATGTGATGACACTCCCCCATCTCAATATTCCACAAACGAAGTGTCTTGTCTTCAGACCCTGAAACAATTATGGTGTGGTCTGCTGAAATTGAAACAGAGGAAATCCTGCCAGTGTGGTCATGGAATGTCTTGATAACACCACCAGTCTGTACATCCCAGAGCTTGACAGTCTTGTCATGGCTTCCAGATACAAGTGATATCCCATCTGATGAGAAGGTAAGAGACCCCACTGCATCTGTGTGTCCAGAGAGGACATCCATCTGGCTTCCTGTGGTTGCATCAAGGATAAGGATGTCTCTGTCCTGAGATCCAACTGCAATTGTATTGTTCCAGTATGAGAGGGTCCATGGAAGACTGTTCAACAGAACTGTGCGGGAACACATCCCCCATTCTACTGGAAGACCCCTGACCACTTTAACCCCCTGTGGGAGCTCTGAACTGTAGCATATACAGAGCCAAGATGAGGATGGGGAGAGCAGGAGAGCAGAATGGTATAGATGGAAAGGGGAGTTCTGAATTGCATCAAAATTGTCCAAAATTATTCGCTGGCTGTCATTTGTCCATATACATGAGACACCTGCCTGAACAGGGAACATGAGCACAAGTCCCAGCAGATTGTCTGCACAACACTCACCAAAGCACACCATTGCTCAACATCATTCATGGCATAAACCCCAACATCAAGATCTCCCACAAGTGCAAGGACTTCAATCCAATATAGCAAATGTATTGTGAAGAACTTTTCAATTGCTTTCTGCACTTCTCCAACATGAGGACTGTTACCAGGAATCCTCAGAAGGTGTTTTGGCCAGAATCTGCATGCATATTCCAAAGCTTCCCCAATGTGATCCTTCTTGTGAGCAGGAAGATCCTCAACTTCACTGAGAATAACATAGTCATCCAGGATGCAGATGTTCCTCTTTAGTCTTTCCCCCATAAGTCTAAGGCATGAAAGCAGAATATCTGTGTGATGGGCTGCAGGTTCCACAAAGAATTGTACATTTTTGCACCTGATTGGATCCATGAGGAAGTCAGGAAATGACTTGTGAAAGGCTCGAATGGGGTCTTCTGTGCTGTTTGGGACAAGGAGGACAGAATGGAGGGAGCGGAGGGTGGTAGAGATGTTGGACACCTTTAGCAGGTCTGAAAGTGCTATCATTGAAAGGGGGTTGAGTGCAAGCACAACTGCCCCAACCACAGTCCTGAAATGGGAATAGATTTCCCCAGCATCAGGACCCACTTCATCAACTGCTTGCTCCAGAACTTGGGTGTAAAGAAGGTCTATCCCAGACCATCCTTCATAGACAGTGCTCTGTGGGAGAGAGATGATCCGGTCCAATTGTTCAGTGGGTGTACGGTTCTTGAATGCAACAAATTTTTCAACAGTCGAAGCGTAGATGAAGAATCCTGCTGCCTTTTCGCAGAGAGTGTTGATATCTGATGGGTTTGGCCATTCTTGTGTGAAGTTGCAGTCACTTCGGGTTCTGGCAATATTGGCCAACTGAGTCCTGAAGAACAGCTTGATATCCCTGTCCACTGAGGAGCGTTCAACATCGTGCAGCCTGAGGACTTCTGTGATGGGTCTAAGTGACTTGAGGCGGAACCCGGACCGGATCCGAGGCTCTGGGCGACCGGTGATAAAGAACTTCACATTAGGGATGTCGTCCACATAACGGGAGAGGACGGAAAGTATGGCGGAGGCGGGTTCTTCATCCTTGCATTCGTCAAGGGCGTCGATGATGATAAGTGTCTGGATGCGGGAGGATTCCAATGGGCCAACAATGATCTTCTCCATTTGAGAACAAAGCGACTCCCGTCCAACACCAGGGTTGGACCTCAGAACTCGGAGCAGCTTCTCCCGAAACGGGAGGTACTGATAGGCAAGCTGAAAGGCAAGGGTCGGGAAGATTGCTTGGAGGTTGCTTCTATCCTCGAAGTCTCGCGAGCAGAAGAAGCTCGCGCCAAGCTTTCCATCCGCGAAACTGATCTCGGCGAACGTCTGGGCAATGGTCGACTTCCCGGTCCCCGCAAGGCCGTTCAGCCAGAACACGCGGTGGTCCTGTTTGTCCTTCAACCAACGTTCGAGTTGCAGGAGGACGTCCGCCCTAGTTCCCCTCAAACATCCCTGCCTGTTCCCAGAGCCATACCCGGCCCCATCGGTGTGACGCACGTTTTCCAGAAGACGGCGATCCGCATCTCCCTATTTGCAAGTCACTACGAAAGTCGGAACCACGAGAGAGTAAGACTCACGATCTGTTGACAATCCTCGGCGTAGATGTCCAGTCGTAACGACGTCTGCAGAGGATGTTAGATATGGTGCGAGTGAGAGTTTTAGGGGTGCGGACCTGATAGTCAATTAAAGTATAGCGAACATCTTCCACAAGACCGTTGACTTTCTGTGCGTTCTCGGGGTTGTTGAGGAAATGCGAGAGATCCTTCTGGGATGTCACCTGGTCCATAGCTTGGTCATTCTCTTCCAATTTCCTGACGAGTCTCGTGCGTCAGACCAAGCGCTCGATCTTGGAGAATGTGGGCTCACCGTTCCAGCTTTTTTGCCCTCTTCTCTTCATTGACGTCGCCCAGACGAATAGGATCGGAGAGGGATTCAGAAAGAGTTTTGACCCTGGGTGCCAATGATTCTATGGCATATTTATTCACCTCCGTCTGCTAGAACGACCATAAGCATTGGGAACCGGATGTGCGGGAGGGAGGCCATACCTCGTAATTGTCGAGAATAAGGCAGAGAGATCTTGCGATAGATCTGAGGGGACCGAAGGCACTTGCGGAGTCTCTCACCCCACGGAGTAACTCGGACGTTACAGACGCGGTAGACTCGAAGTTCGGTTTCTCCTCGTCCGCGGCGGCGCCCTGTTCAAGGGACTCGTCGGGACGAACAACGTCTTGTCCGTGGTCAGGGAGGGCGGGGATGTCTACATTATCATAAGGAATGGTCAGAGACAGCGACCGGAATGACCATGTTCACGTACTGTCGAGCTTCCGGCCGTGTGAGATCGAAGGAGTGGATGGAGAGGGGTTGACTCCCTCGAGTTCTCCGCTATGTCCACTTCCCAATCCTTCTTGACCGTTATCGCCCCCACGCGCCGGCTGAGGGGGTGGATCCGTCGAAAAGACTCGCTCTCCAGCTATGTTGACCCTATCCCCTTCTCGGTCGTAACTTTCACCCGCTACGACGTGAGGCTTTGGTTGTGGAGGCAAACTCGTTGAGTCGGTCCTCTCTTCGTCAGGGTTGGCCGTCATTCCGTCCGGCTTACGTTTTCCCCCAGTTAGTCGGTTAAGTTTCTTCTTCATTTTAGAGAGTGAGCCCCGCATGTCGTCCATGTCGATGGTGGATTAACGTAGGTGATAGTTCGATAGATGGTGGTGCGATAGTGGACGATTGGCCTCGTGGCTTTCGGGCTCTACTATTCCATGCCGGCGCTCCGAATCAGGAAAACATGAGGTCGTCGCCGGGTGCTGATGCAGGAACGTCGATTATATAAGCGCTGACCAGCACCCACCACGGCTGGGTACCGATACGGTGTCAGGGGCCGTTGTGGATTTCGGTACTGTTTGGTGCTGATTAGTGCTGGCCAGCTCTGAAAATCAACCTGTCTCTAAACAGCACCAGCCAGGCCACACTACTTTTTTCTAACATCATCGATCACCTGTTGTCCTCCAACTCCCGACCCAGACTCTACCAAACGCTGCTTTTTTGGGGCAGTCGGAAAGATTCTGCAGCATCTCTGGAGGATTTCCAGCAACACCGCAACACCGTTCGAAGCGAGGTAGGTGTCCTGAACACGCTTCGCAATCAGTTGTCCCCATTTCGGATTTCACCCACACCACCACGGTGCCCCCCGACGACCCCCCGGCTGCACACCGCCTTTGGTGCGGACGACGCTCTCTCCCTATGGGTAGTATTCCAGGCTCCAGTTTCGGGACCAGACCACCGCGGCCTGGTAACAGTAGGGAACTTCCGGCTCTGATCCACATTTGGACCATCCATGCCCTTCCTGTTCTCTAAACCTCACCGGGACGGAGTTTTTGACCTTCGTGTTTGATATTCGTACTGCGGAAGAGATCACAGCCACGGGGCCAGAGAATCTATCGGAAATTCGTTCTTTAAGCGTTGATTTGACGTCGTTGAGTCTTTCTCTCTGAATGCCGCAGATACTTGTGAGACATGCGTCCATTCGTTCAGCCAGAGTCCGAGTTCGCACGCACCACGTTTCCCACTATTGCCGGGTTATAGTCTAGACGCATTGCACTGCAGCTATCCCCTTGAGGGCATTATATTGTGTTTGGTTCTTGACAAACGTGCGTTGAATCATCCGCCATTTAACTCAGACTTCGACGCGTTCGAGTAAACTACCATCTGCGCAGTTGTTTAGTTTCTGTTGCCTTGGTTTTGTGGGAGCATTTTTCGCGGCGGCATACCCGAGACACAGACACAGAGGAGAGAGAAACGCGACGGCACCGCCAGCTTACGTTCCCGGCGGCACTTACGACACCGGTGCGAATCTCGAAAATGACTTGGCTCCAATCCACTATCATATCGCCTCTCGCTCTCCCCCACCGCAAATCGCACAAAG
>Ga0307517_10010305_pt1 | contig 13097 bp, 2 predicted proteins | sample 23_EM_MG_FD_194515 | JGI IMG/M metagenome (GOLD analysis project Ga0307517, IMG submission 194515) | Populus trichocarpa ectomycorrhiza microbial communities from riparian zone in the Pacific Northwest, United States - 23_EM | ecosystem: Host-associated > Plants > Roots > Unclassified | place...
GCTAAAGAAGAAAGGTACCTTTGGCATACCAGGACCTGAATGGGCATATTCTATAGGTGTTGTTGATTACAGCTTGGTGATGGAAGGATCTAATGCTATTACCGTCACCAATACCAATTTTCTTTTTGTTGTTGATACAATATCAGGGATGGTCGATGTAGTTAGCATGCCTAGAAAAAACTAGCCTGTCTAAGAGAATTGGCACATTTAATATTTCATTTTGTGGGTGTGTTTATCATCTGTTAAGTTAAAATAGAAATATTTGCTCATTTCTGAGCATATTTTACTCTAGACTGCATAGAAAATTGGTCTCTTGGGAATTATTGTCATTTAATATGTATTTCTGCCTTACAACCCAATATTGTGATGTGCTTGCAATGACAAAATGTGTCTCTATGATCATATTTATGATTGTGAGCATAGTCTAAACATATGTCATCTTTCACAGACCACGTAAATGAATAGCAAACAATAGATACCAATGATTGCAGTGGAGGATTAGTTGTGGTGGCCCAAAGGGACCCTAGATACCCCACTGCTGGTAAATATTGAGAGAGATTCTATGTGCTTGACTGGAAGGGAACTACTTTTCCTTTAGTTAACATGGTGGTGGTGATATTATCACCCAGCCTATTACTCCTGCCGGGTTTCATTCCGTAAGTGACAATTTAATAAAACAACTTAATCAAAAACACCAAAATGGCTTTCATTACATGTGTTTATCATCATTACATATGATATCAGTAAAATGCAGTGTTGAACTCATTTAAACTAAACCAAGTTACTATCAGTTTTCATTTCACGATAACATTAGATTCATTTCTCAGCTGTCTAACTGTGAATCACTGGCCTTTAACTTTTGGAATGTTTCTGAACTAAGTAGAATCATGGCTACGATCTAGATCAGTCTTAGTATTCTCCATCGCAACCTTGTTGGAATTTTGTGTAACAGGGGTTATGCTGTGTTCCAATAATGATATATGCATTTGCCTCAATGACTATTCTCCTCTATCCTTCAACTGAGACATTCAGACTACAAAGTTTAATGATTTAATTGATTCCCATGTTGGAGTGAATTTGGATTCACTTTTGTGGGAGGATTCTGATACAGGTACATGATTCGATCATGGACCCCTTCGTGGAAGTTAAGATTGCAATTGCATGAATTTAATAAAATCGAAATACTGAATACTTCCTGCTTTCTCTCCCTTTCTCTGTTCAAGCATACATGCACACATATATAATTGACAAACATATATGTACGTGATGTATCTATAAGAAAGTTGCCTTTTCTATTCCTACTTTTGTTAAAGCTAAATTTAAACCACCTTTTCTTTGTCTTGCAGATATGGAGACGGCTTCTTGAATGGATAGATGAGATGCTGACGTATCAGAACGTGTCCTGATGATTGCATGACCATGTCTTTGAAAAAGTTTGGTAGTACTGTTCTCTATGTTCTCCAGCTTTTCACTACCTTTCAAAATGTGTGGTTTACTTTTGTGTGTAGTTTGGATGATGACACTTCCTTTTGAGCTCTTAATATAAGTAGTTCTTTTTTTACTCAGGCTGGTGAAAGTGCTGCAAAAAACCTATTTTACTAGTGAACTGCTTTTGTTATATAGCATCAATGCTGCTGATCAGGATGTGTACAATCAGTAATGGTTCCTTCGGTTTTCAGGCTATTTGTTTTCAGCACATGTGAACTGCTTAATATTGGATTGCTGCATGATTAGGAGTGAAATGGCAGCCAAATGCTGCCTTCACCCTCGACCATAAATGGTCTAGTGTTTTGCTCTTCATTCAAACTTCAGAAACTCACTACCTTCGTTGGTCATAATTCTCATGGCATACCAGTTCAGAAAAGAGAGATTGGCATGCTTTTATTTTGAAGAAAAACCATATCAGGGTTTACTTTTCTTGGTATTTAGAATGTGTTTAGTGAGAAGGATCATCTGTCAAAAGCGGTAACCTAGCTGTTAGTCAAAGAATGCGCTCTCTCCATGTCTTTACCATTTCAGTGGGAATCATCAAACTATTCTTGCAAATTTGAAAGGGAGTTTCGATATCTCAGAGGCACAAACCATACCCTACACATGCTACATTATTAAAATGCTGTAAAGTTCTGCATAGCAGCAATAAATGGCTAAAATAATAATAATAAAAAAAAACTGAAACTACTTTCTTTTTATTATTATTATTAAAAGTACTTTCTTTGGGATAAAAAAAAATATTAATATGAATGATTATAAATTATATATTCGAGTTTTATAAAATAGTTTAAATTTTTAGGTTGAGATAATTATTTAATTAATATAATATTAGTGTTTTATTAATTAATGGTTATGAGTTTGAATTTCATTGTCATATTCTATTTTATAGCCTTTACTATAAGATAGTGATAAATTTATATATATAAATTTTAAATTTAAATAATTTTTTTTTAAGATATGTATTAAAAAATAATATAAATTATATTTTAAAATTTTATCTAATAATTTAAATTTTTAAATTAAAATAATTTTTTGAAAGGAATCAAGTTATTTTGTATTGACGATTCGGTGCTGGGTTTAAACATGCCTCAAAGAAAAGTCAATGTAGCTAAATGTAATTTTATTAAAAATAAAGAAAATAAAATTTTCTCCTCAACGTCAAGGTGCTGAATTAATTGGGTGGCATGATTCCGATTTTTTATAAAGCAAACGTTACCGTCAAACTTGATAAAAACTGAGCTCATATCATTTTCCAGAAAATCATTTCGTCTGGGACTTGATGACAGGACAGACAACTGTTTCGATGAGGAGAAACTACTTGGGACCTCAAAAATTGTTAATTGAGCTACTTCCATTTCTATGAATTCATTCCAACTTTTAAGCCATCTCTAGGAATTTGAATATGAAAAATCACAAAATATATTGCGATCTTAAATCTTAGTTTTCATAATTTTCTATGTATACCAATAGTGGAGATTTGTAATTCTTTTTGTGTCATACAACTAGTTATTGAGGTCACGTTTGATTAGTATTTTAAGATAGATAAGGAAATGATAAAAACATATATGGTTAGAGGGTTAAATACAAAGATAAAAATAAAATTCTTGAAACAAAAATGTTTTGTAAAAAAAATTATGAAGTTGTAATTATATTTATGAGATTCATATGGCATCAAAGAATTGTTCCTAGAATGTCAATAGTTAATGCTCTATTAAGACTAAATATTAATTAGAGCTATTGAAACTAATACATATTATGTTCTTTTCTTTATGAAATTAACAATTGTTCTCATAAGCTGAGATATAGAGGATACCTAGAACTAATATGTAAATGTTTGTCAGATGACATTTACACTGAACCGACCCGCATTATTGGAATTTCATATGACGGGATCATCTGTGTCTATGCAAAGGCTCATGTGATGGTTGTGTAAGTGATCATTAGACTTGAGATCACTAAATTATCTTATATATGATGTGTTATGTTTTGATTCTACTATATGTTGTCTTAATTAAGGGCAACACATAAGCAGTTATTCAGTATAACATGAACTATATGAAAGTATTTAAGTAATCAAGAGATGATTCATCACCTTAGGTGTATTAGAAAAAATATTTTATCTGTTCTCAAATAGCATTGATTTTAAATTATTGCGTAAGGCAGAATGAAATATAAAGAGTTTCAAATATTATTAAAATAATTAATGACTATGATGTTGAGAACAAACATGATTTGATAGAGTAGATACATTTTATGCTATAATGTCTAAATCAGAACATTATTGATGAATGAATAATAATTATACTGAGAAACTAGTTATTGAAAGGTTAACTCAAACTATTTATGACTTTTCTAATATTTAGAGAATCATGACAGGTTGCTAGATATTATACTTGATCTTCAAATATAAATCAATTAATTATTAAATTGATAATAAAATATTTTGTTTAATTTATTTAATCTTATTTTATTTAGAATTGTGATTTATATTTGGGTCAACTTATTAGAAAATCTAATGGGTCATACACATAAGAACCATTGATCAAAAATCAAAATAGAAAGATTAATCAAGTGTTACTTGATTATAAATAAGTTTTAGAATTTGAGAATTAGAAAGTAATTTATACAGGGAATTGCAATTTTAGACATAGAAAAATCAAGTAGGGACTTGATTAAATAAATTTCTAAAAATTATTCTAAAATAATATATGTGATATTATTCAGGAGAAAATCGATATTTTACCAATTATAGGGTTTTAAGATTTCTCTATAAATAAAATATTATGCCTCTTATTTTTTGCACTTTTGAACAAAGAGAAAAACTACATAAGTTACAAAACACCTAAAAAACAAACACAAAAAAAAACTAGCACTCAAAGGCATAACAATCCCTCTATCCTAAAAGGGTTTAAGAGATTTTTCAATGGTGCTTTGTGTGAATTACTGTTAGAGGTCGGACACTTAAACAACTTGTGGTTTACGACAACCTACTCATGAAGCAATTATTTAAAGTAAAAAAAAACATCTAATCTTCAAGTAATCTTTGTATAAACCTTAAACAATTTTAGATTTGTCTAACGAGATCTTTGAAACTTTTTTAAAAAATTAAATTTACAATTTCCGCTACATAAATATATTTCGGGAAATCAACAACAATGACACATTAGCAGGTGTCAATTTTTGTTTTAAAAGTTATCCAACAAAAGGAGTGAGCCTAGACAACAAAGGCAATAATGTTGCATGGCTTTGCTTGAATGATAAGGGGGAAGCAAGGCAACACGAGAACTTCACATGGGTAGTTTCATGTGCTATTCTAGAGAATAATGGCCAAGAAGTGGCTATCATTTGAAGTTACAAAGGCCATGAACATTGTGAAGTATAAATGAATAATTCAGTTTCTGGCAGATATCCATAGCAATCACAAACAGAATCACAACATCAATGAAGGCAGAAAAATTATATAGGATCCTCGATATCCATTCAAAATGCTCCCCAAGAAAGCTATAAAATATGTTCACGTTATAGTTTTATGCATTCATTGTGCTGCCTATACATTTGTGGTTGAAATTTCAATATTTATGGATTTTACACAAGCAGTTTAGTTTCTAGTTACTGTATTTGGATAATAGAGATAATAATAATGAGAATAAAAAGGATATATTTTCTTTTTGTTTTGAAAATATATAAATTTATTTTAAAATTATTTAAGTGACGAATTTATTTAATTTCTTGCCTCAATCTGTTTTTATAACTAAAAATGTTTCTTTCATTTTATATATAATTAGGCTGTGGAGTTGGTTTTTGAATATATATATATATATATATATATATATATATATATATATATATATATATATTAAATTTACCAGGCTTGTCATAGTAAATTATTTATCCAAATATTAAGAAGTTTATGAAAATCTAACTTCCTATGTATATTTGTATTATAATAATGATAAAAAAAACAAATATTTTAACCATTTTTTTCCATTAAAAGGTTAAAAAAACAAAAAACATAGCAATGGATGTCAACAACAAAAACGATGCAATATATCGTACTAATGGGTTTCTTATTCAAAATCTCTCCTCTTAAATCTCTCATTTCTAGATTCCATCCTAATGTTTTGAAACAATATAAAAATTGCTTTCAATAAATTAATTGTGTTAGATTAATTACTCCTAGAGGAAAATTATCCATGATCAAATTGCAATTATAATACTAATTCATTTTTCATGGCCTATGGTAGGCACGTGAAGCTGTCGGAGGATTAGTGGTCTCTATTATAGTTGTAATCTCTTAATATAATCTAGTTACAAGCCTCCTAATCTTGATCTTATATGGTCGGCTGTGCATGATATATTTATTATCCATTTAGTTTATAGGTAGAAAGAGATGGCCAGATTGAGGTCACAATCCCAAGATATTTTCACCAGGTTGCAGCCACAAATCATGCATTATTGTAAGGAAAACTATGTCTTCTTCTGTTGGCAGGGCGTGGATTTTTTAATTTAAACCCTAATAGAATGCATGTGGAGAGGAGGCGATCCACCTGAAGCCTGAAACCATTCAATTTTCTATTACCAATTAATGAAAGAAATAAGAGGAAAGCAATGAACAATATGAATAGCAGCTTGCTAGGTCTTCAAAACGAGGGAGCAACAAAACTTGTGGTTCTTGCCAAAGAAACAATGAATGCATTCCACCATCACCCCCAGAGTCAATGGATTCTGTCATGACCTGTTATGTTTCTGTTCATATTGGTTGAAGAATCGAAACAATAAGTGTGTATACGATTGGACGTTGTTGTTCAATTATGTTTTTAAAAAAATTTAAATTTTTTTAGTTTTAAATTATTTTTTAATGTTTTTAAATTGTTTTTATATATTAATGTTAAAAATAAATTTCAAAAAAATAATATTATAATATATTTTAAAAACCAATATCTAAGATGATTTCAAATATAACATATAAAATGAAGAAGACAATAGTATCCACAGTCCTTCTGGAGCAGGGTCCCACTTTCACCAGGGGGCTAAATTTGCACCATAGAAGACTTAGAAGTGTTTGGCATGGATCTTTCCAACACCTGGTGATTCCATTCTGTAGTTGATTGAAAATCTAGAGCAATTTCTTGAAGGAAAACTAAACCATAACATCTTAATTTTAAATAAAACTTTAACATATAATTTAATTATTTTTAATATTATTTATAAGATTAGCACTGGTGATCAATTGATCAACAACACTCAGATATTATATTAAAAAAAATATCTTAATATAAAAATTTATATTACCATCTAAAAGTATTGTACATCTAAAATTTGACCATAGAATCTGAATTTCAATTCGGAGAAAGATATATGGATATGCCTTGTTACTGGAAATTGCAAAACATGAACTTATGACTAAATAGAAACTAATAAGGATCAATCAATATCACATTGAAGTTATGACAACATTTCTATTAAAGGAAAAATACATTCAGGTTATGTTGCAATAACAAGCAGATTAGCTATAGCCTAAGGGATTCTGATTCAGAAGAGAAAGTTCTTTCATTACATCTTCAACATTTTGTCAGGACTGGATGAAAGATTTTGATCATCAACAATAACATCAAATATAAAAGACTGGATGAGAATTACTAGCCGCAGGCGCAGTTCTGTGCCAGCATTTCGAAGAGAAAGCTGATCTTGTTGGAGATAATCCTCCATCACTGTCACAAAATCTGCTTGAACATTCTTCACTATTATTAGAAGAACTTGAAACAGGGCGGAGGTGGCGTAGAAGACCATGGAACTACTTGATTTTCTTCATCATCTTCGCTGCCATGATCATTACCACCATCACCATTTTCATTATCTTCACCACTATCATCTTCTCTATCATCATCATCATCATCATCATCTTCTCTATCATCATCATCATCATCATTGTCGACGTCTTTATCATCTTCGGTGCTTCTTTCTTCTCTACAACTTGAGTTGCTTACGCAGTTGTCACAGACAGAAAGCGTAGGGCCTAACTTGGGTCCGGTTCCGGTCCATGGCGTGAGGGATTGGCAAACATGACAAAGAAGTGTTCTTGAATGTTTAGCGACAAGAAAATTTGCACTATGAACATTAGCATCACAATCCCAACACAGGCTGGCTTGATCTGATTCACAGTACATCTTTGCTAAAGAATCACAGAGCTCACACCTTTTCATTTCTTTCCTCTCTATTTGGAGAACAGGCTAAATTAAGCTGCAATTTTCTGTGCATGCTCTGCTTCTATTTATGTCTTTGTTTAGGCCTAAAAAAACAGAACACATGGTTCAGGACAACTTGCAACTGTAGATATTTATAATAAAAAAGCTATCACATTAATACAAAAAATTATAAATTTAAAATATCAATAAGCTTATATAGTTCAGTGATACTCTCTTCCATAAAAGGGATGTGAGTTTCATATTTATGAAGTTAAATCTAATAAAATTGGATAACACTCATAAAAAAATGTTGATTAAATTTCAGGATAAACAAGATTCTGTAAGCCAAATCAAATCAATAATGTAGACTTGCTGGACAAAACCAAGCCTCAACCAACGGATCGTTCACATTATCGTACTATAGAAAGTAGAAACATGAGCCATTGTGAGGCAAAATTGTGAAAGAAATGAGAAAAAGATTGTGGACAGGGAAAGAAAGGGATCTTGCATGTTGTTTATTGCCTGGGAATTAGGTTAACTATCGGACAAATCAGTGCCCGCTAAGATCTCACAAAATCAAAATGCTAAGGTGGGGATTGAAGTGAAGCACTTGAGTTCAAGCACTAGACCTAACCTCTCTTCTCTCAGGCCCCTCCTCTTCTCGTGCTCTTGTGCATGCGTCAACTTATAATGCCCATGCTATGGCAAATTGAATTGCAGATAAGTTTTCTTGCTGATTTATTAACAAATCTTGGTTTTAATATCGACAAGAAATTATATTTATTGTTCTTTCCAATCCTAACATGTAATGATGCAGCTCCAATTCCTGTAAACTAATATTATATACTTTGATCAGGTGGTGTGGTCTCAATAATGGTATAATAAGCTATGAGCTGAATCGTCAACGGAAACGAAATTCCTGACATGTATTTTACTAACAACATTATTTTGTCAGTAATTAAAATACTAATAAAAATCAAATATAAATACTAATGAAATATTTCATCTATGTTTTAAAATTTTCTAGTGGTGTAAGTACAAGTTCAAAATCATTTTAATACACATTTATTGTAGGATTAATTAGGGTGATATATAATTATAATTTGAATTGGTTAGATACTAATTTTTTTTAAGAAGGATCCCTTAGTTTTACGAGCTCTAAAATGTCACCTATCAATTATAAGTGTGATAAGGACTTTGATCTCATTTTCATGAGCATTGGTTTTATTAGATGAGAATAGGATATTGGTTGTGATTTAAAATGTTTTTTAAAATATATTAAAATAATATATTTTTAATTTTTTTAAATTATACTTAATATTAACATATTAAAATGATATAAAAAATAATTTTAAACAACTTTTTAAAAAATATAATTTCAACCTCCTTCCAAACTCTTTCTTCTGATCATTTTGTCTCACCATTTTATTATAATGGAATACCATATGTAATGAGATCTTCTATTCCTCATCTTAGCCATGCATGCCACTCCCTAGAATAACAGATGTCTAAGTTCTACTGAATGATGAACTCTGTGGCTTTCCTACAATCTGAAGACCTCAAGTACTTGGAATTGATTTTGTGGCTGATCTCGACTCCAGATGGCACAACAAAACAATTAGCATTAGATGCAATTCCTAGCATGTGGCAAAGACCTATTATAGCCTGTCTAATCGTGTGGAAATTGCTGAGCACTAGCGTGGGTGTCGAAAGGAAACTGGGGCTGTCGATGTTCTTCCTGTAGCTGGCGAAGTAATAAATTGGGATCAAATTGGGGCCTCAAGAAATTTAGACGAGTAGTTGTTGCTTTATAAGACCTTAGGACATCTAACTAATATTCTATTGCAGATATTCATATACTGTGATGGTGTTGTCATGATATATAATAATTGCTGGTTAGATCTCTCTCGCAATAGTGAAGGTGTTAAATGAAAATAAAATAAAATTGGAGAAACAAAATAGCCAAATTCATTATGTGATAGTAGAGTAGGGTGTTAAAAGTTCCAGCATATGTCTCCATCCAATAGTAAGCTAATGTAGAAAATTAACTGTAGCCATCACACACACACACACATATTTTATTATTCACTGTTATAAAATAATCACTGTTATAAAATAATTACCATTTTGACTTTCAAAAAAAAAAAATCAAATGCTTTTATCTTGGAGGTATTTTGATATTTTCACATAGCCAATTATTCATTAAATTCATTTAAAAATTGATCAGTGTCTTTTCCAAAATGAAGTTTACCCTTAAAATAAAAATAAAAAAACTAAATCACGCATCCATGGGTTTTTTGGTATTTTTTGCTATTACTAGGTTTATTGAGGGCATTTTGGTCATTTAAAAATAATTAATTATTATTTAAATGGAAAACTTTGTTGGCGTGTGGGAGGTGCTAGCATATCTGGCACCTCTCGGTTGCAAAAATACCTTTTTACCGTGTCATTGAAAGCATCACTATGTCATCTTCCTGTTGGTAAAGTGTGTGTCAGTAACGGTGGAACGATTTGATCATGGTGGGGCTTTTTTCCCTTCTTTTCTATTTTATCCATGAAAATTACATCATGATTTTCTTTGTTATTGGTATTTCAACTTCAAACCTTTTTCTTTTCATTTCTAATTTTTGTTCTTGATCCTTTTGTAAAAGTTTTATTTATTTAAATTTCATCCTTCAATCCTAATTTGTTATATATTATTTGTTTTTTCAATTTGATTCTTATTCTTTTGATTTTTATTTTTTTCCTTGCCCCTTTTATAAAGGTTTATTGGTTTTAAATTTCATCATTCAATCTAAATTTATGGTATATTATATTTTCTAATTTAGTCCTATTCTTTTGATTTATTTTTGTCCTTTTGTAGAAGTTATTTTTCTTTTTAATTTCACCCTCCAACCAAAATTTTATAGTTGTTTTCTAATTTATTTTTTATTCTTATTTTTATTCTCATTATTTTTATTGTTGTTTTTCCTGATTTCATTCTTTAATGTTTTATTTATTAGAGATTAAGCTTCATGATTTTTTCATGTACAGTGCTTCTGGGCTAGTAACCCGGGTCTCAGATTTGAAAGCTAAGGGAAGTTGACATCTTTTTTTAGCTTATTTTCTTTTCCAATTTAATCGTTTGATATTAGTTTTTTTCAAAAAAATAATTTTGTGATTTTCTTTGATTTATTTTCTATTGGGTCTCAATCTCATAATTTGAGACGAGATTTTGACGGGTTAATCCAGGCTAACTCGTCATTTATTATCAAGGGTACATATCTATCATGCTAACTTAGGTTGACGCATACTGGTTTTTTTATTTATGTTTTATTCAATTTTATCTTTTCATATTTAATTGGCTAAAAATTAAACAATATCACTTTTTTGCTTTTTAAAAAAGTTTTTTTTCTTATAAAGTTATCGTGGTAGCTTTTTTTTTTGTTTTGTTTACTATTGTTATTTTTTTTTCATATGATTAAAATAAAATTAGCTTATTTAACCAGTGAGGCTATAACTCGAGTCGTGGAGTTTTCTTCTTTCTTTAAAATAAGCTTACAACACCTATACATTGGTTTTTACAGAAAAAAATAATGCGGATCTGCGCCATAATGCTGACCCATTTCTAGTTATTGTTGAACTTGTTCTAATTTGGCTTATCATGTAGATCATTTACTATAACACATGTATAGTTTGATAAATATATATAAAATACAATCAAGAAGTTATAAAGTGGTTAGTGCATAATTTTAGAAAATAAAGGTATCTTGGTCAAGCTTCAAAAGCTACAATTTTGTTTTTTTTAAGAACTTCAATACTTGACCCACTGGTCCAATCAGCTAGGTTTGATTGAAGTTGATAGGATTTGACCAGTTTCCACTATACTGTCGTTTATCTAGTTAGTGACATCCATCTTGGCGAATTAGGTGGCATTAATAATATTGGATTTTCAATCGACCCGCTTGTCCTTTTTAAATTTAGTAACATTAATTACTTGTATTGAATTTTCAAAACGAAAAATAAGAGAGAGAAATATAAAAAAAAAGACAGAAAGGACGCTATTGCGTGGACAAGGTATGATAAGAACAATGAAGATCACTGTTGCACCCATATTTCTATTATAACAAACAAAATAATGCATAATACTAACGGATTATTTCATCATTATTTAAACACTGATTTTGTTATAAAATAATTTATTGATGAAATCATCAACAGTAAATGGTTGTTGAAAAGCTTATCATTGATAATTTCTATTTAATGAATCATAGCATTAGTAATATAATCACAACAGATATATTTATAGATAAAAAAACGCATAAAAAAATTTATCGGTATCATTTCACCGATAATTCTATCTACAATGAAATTAACATGTTAGTAAATCAAATATTGTCAATGAAAATTCATGTAATTTTTTTCCAACTCTCTAGAAATTTTCGATGAGCTTAGTCCGTCTCTAATTCTGTCTGTATTTGTTAGTGGCAAAGTCTTTTAATTTTTTTTCTAACTCTCCGGAACTTTCCGAAAGACATAGTTCATTAGTCATAATCACCGATAAAATAAATCGATGGTAATTCCTTCTGTAATTGAATTCATATTACCGATGTAATTAACTCATTGGTGAATCACATATTGCCGGTGGCAATTCTTGGAATCTTTTTCCACTTCTCTGAAACTTTTTTAGGGACCTAGTCCATTGGTCATCTCATTAGTGATTTCTTTCGTATTTTTTATTTAAAAAAAAACAATTATAATAAACAAAACAAAAAAAATTAAGGAAATAAAACTAAAATAAAAAACCAAAATTTTATTATTAATTTAAAAAATATTATTAAAAACAATTTATCCAAAGGACATAAGCTGAATGAGGAAGAGGAGGAGGCAGAGGTGGAGGCGGAGACGGATCTTCACTGAGACGAAATGGGTGACGAGGTACATCATATGAACCACCGAGGCTTGACAACAGCTACTTGTATAATCGCCTAAGTTCAGTTGTCTTGAACCTAAGTTAGGTTGTCTTAACACTAAGCTAGGTCATCTAAGCTTTAACTTGTTCTCGTAAAATTGCTTGGACAACCAATCATTAAGAGCTTGAACCCGATTGCGAGAAACCAATAATCGATACGCTATGACCAACGATCGAACCTGATCGTAGTGTTTGAGATACCATAAAGTCGATTTCTATCAGTTCCACCATATATATAATCCAGCCTCCAACCACAAATCTAGATCAAGTTCTAGATGGGTTGAAGAATCGTCATTGTATCTCTCCTACAATCGGATGTTATATGTTTCCTGAAAAAAAGAAAAAAAAACAAGTCAGTTCAAAAAAATAATAACTTAAGAAAAAAAATATTGAAATCCAACTTACAATGAACTTCTGAGCTCGGTTATCCACGAATTGCTGCTCACTTTTTCAATAGTTCTCATTCCGCA
>Ga0307517_10010306_pt1 | contig 13095 bp, 8 predicted proteins | sample 23_EM_MG_FD_194515 | JGI IMG/M metagenome (GOLD analysis project Ga0307517, IMG submission 194515) | Populus trichocarpa ectomycorrhiza microbial communities from riparian zone in the Pacific Northwest, United States - 23_EM | ecosystem: Host-associated > Plants > Roots > Unclassified | place...
CAAATTTGAGACTTTTTTATAGATTGGTTGTAATTAACTATGAATTAATGTATTATGTACCATTTCAAGCATATGAGCATTAAAATAAATTAGGTGTAATATTAATGAATTTTATGTTGCTTTGAACGTGGCGACTCCTTATCTATTTTTATTATTAGTCCCTTGTGACATTTTGAATGAAACTTGATTATTGATCAAAATGATTAATTTTAGCCATCTCCTTTTATCTCCACTAGTTTGCTAATAACATAGAGTAAACAATTATTGTTCTTGATCAATTGAAACTTGATTGTTTATTTTTAGTATAAACACTAATATAATTACATGGCACTTAGTTAAGTTGCTGAATAATTATGATGCAATAAATATAAATATTTAATAGTTTATAACTTCAAGTTACTATCATTATAATGCCTTCAAATTACCATAAAAATTATTATATTAATGTTTCTTTTTTTTTCAATAAGAATATGAGGGAAAAAAGAAAACCAATTTATATATCCTTATATATTTTCTAATAAAAATAAATAAATTATACCGTTATATAAAAACACAAGTAAGTCCATTTGTTTTTGCGTTTTAAAAGTTTTTTTGAAAAAAATTGAAAGTTTTTATCTTTTTTACTTCAAATTAATTTGTTTTAGGTGTTTTCAAATCATTTTCATGTATTGATGTCAAAAATAATTTTTTTTAAATAAAAAAATTTTATTTTAATATATTTTCTAGTAAAAATAACCTCTATCGAATTTTAAAAGCCCGCTAAAATGATTGGACATACAAAAGCACGAGGAAAATCACCCGTATGATCTTTTTGCATTCAAAATTTTCTAATATTGACCCTTCATATGAATTTAGTTTATAACAACTCCTTTTACTATACAACTCTGTATTTATTGAATCCTTTGTACAACCTCGTTGTGCAACTTTGTCAGTCTAAACTTAACGTTGTTACTTCATCCAAATAAAGGATCTAAATCATGCCACGTGTACTATCTATAATATAAAAATAAATAATACATTGAGTTTTTAAAATTAATACCAACCAAGTAAAAAATAACTTGGTTAATAATAAAAAATAAATATATTTTTTAAATAATAAAAGTTATATTAAATTTTAAAAAAAGAAAAGAAATTGAAGATTAGAATCTCATAGAAAAATATAATTCTTTATTTTTAAAAAATTATTTTTCTAAACAATAAAAACATACTAAATTTAATGTATTTAAATAAAAACAATTTATTTAGTAATAAAAATGAAATAAAATACTTACTTTTCTAACTTACAAAAAAAAGGAAGATTAGAATCTCGTATACTTATCCTAAAACAATACAATTCTTCACGATGTTTAGATATTTAATAATACTTTATGTTTTTAATAATAAAAATAAAATACAAATTCTTAACATTTTTTTAAAATATTAAAGACTATTAAAATTTTAACAAAAATATATTAGAATCTCATATTCTTCAATTTGTTTTTGAAAGATTTTAATTTGTTTTTCATTCTTTTTCAATTTAATATTTTTATTATTTTTTTTAGTTTTGATAAACTTTAATAATTTAATGTTTATAGGTCTAAAATCTAGACATTTTATTTGAGTCAATTAATAGTAACATAGTAAATAAAATTAACAGGAATTTAGAACAGTACTTTATTAAAGGGTTAAAAAAGTAATTTTATAACGCCTACAGAATAATTAGTAACACTATATTAGTGATATATTTAAAAAAAAAAGATAAATACAAGCACAAGAGAGAAATTACAAGTAGAATTTTATTTTCTCTTCTTATATCCATCATTTTTATTTTTAAAAAAACAGGTCTGGAAAGTTATTAATATAATATCTTTACTTACTCTTTTCTTCCTTTCTTGATTATCATATTTTTTTTTCTTAAAATACCAACTTGTGTAGATCAAAATCATTATTATACATAGGTGTTTAGAAGTGTGACAACAGTTGTTTTTTAAAGTGTTTTTTCTTATAAATACATCAAAATAATTTTTATTTTTTAAAAATAATTTGACATAAATATATTAAAATAATTTTAAAACATAAAAAAAAACTAATTTGAAGTAAATAAAAAATTTAATTTAAAAAAAACACTTTTAAACTAAAAAAAAACTGAACTTGTAAAAAAACTGAAAATAGAACCCGAAACCCCAATGGGTTTGAATTAGAGTCACGGATTCGGACTCGAAACAACCCAACACGAACCAGGTAAGGCCTAAGGGCAACACGGTAAATTAAATATTTGAACAATCTATTGGTGAGGTGAAGGACGAGGGTACTTCCCGTTTGAGCACCAAAAACTAATAAACCCAAGCCTGCCTGCCCGCGGCGAAAAACGCTTTGCTGCTCTGCCAATGAGTTTTTTTGACATGATATAAAGCAAGCAAGCAAGCACAAAAGAGACGAAACAAGTAGCAGTGTTTTGTTGCAATGGAAACACGAGGTCCTCCAACTCCATCTTCCAAGTTTGCAGCGTACCAAAACCCAGCATTCTCTGCTGCCCTGACCGCCAAAAGCCTCCGGCCCTCTAAATCCGCTCTCCTCTTCATCGTTTCTCTATCCTCCGCTTCCGCCTTTTCTCTACTCTCAACAATCTCCAGGTATCTAACCCCATATCTCGGAGGATGAAGATTCAACTTTTGTCTTCTTTTCCTAATGTTATGTTAGCTAGGTTTTTTTTTCCGCACAAATCAATATTGATGGAATAGTTTTTGATTGCCATATATAGTGGATGTGCTTTCTTTCTTATTTTCTGAAAAATGTTTGCCATTAAGAAGATACCACACAAGTTGATACTTGGAAACGGGTAATTGATTTTATCATCTGGTAAATAAAACAACTCTGGCATTGTGCTTTCAGTTGTCAGTCAAGTTTTACCCCTTGTGTTTCTCGGCGATAATATGTTAAGTTTGACAAAGTCCTTTTTGGTTTAATCACTTTTCAAAATTTTAAATTTATTACTAAAGACAATTTGTTCTAGTTATATCCCATTTGAGTAACACTATATTGGCTTCTAAATGATGAAGGGAAAATGGGTTGATCGAAAAGATGAGCTTCAGAATTTTTTCGCAGGAAGTGGCTTGTAAGTTGCTGAGTTTAAGCAGAATCTCCTCAATTATTATCTTAAATTAACTACATCCATTACTTTTACAATGTTCGGAAGTTAACTTTCATTATAATTGTGTCAGATTTGTTTGCAAAGGCAGCACAGGCAGTGGTGGGTTTATTATTTATTGGATCTGTATTCTCCATCTTCAAGGCCATCTCTTTGTACAGAGTAAAAATTGCTGGTGTGCGTATAACCTCTCCCTCTAAAGATGCTAGAGATCAACCACAGCTAACAAACCGTCAATTGGGGCTTATAGGAGTAAAGCCAAAAGTTGAGCCTGTTGTATCTGAATCTTCAAAGAAACCTCCCAAGTCAAACCCCACATCATCCGCTTCTAATGTCCTTGTTCCAATTCATCAGCTAATTACCTGTTCGCATCAGAAGTCTCGAGTTGGCTCTGATAAATCAAATGCTGGAAGTGGAAATAAGATGGCCTCTTTTAGCACCCCATCCAAATCACGGAATTCTCCATCTTTTTATCTTGTCCCTGGGGCCAATTCACCTCTGCCTTCTGTTCAGAGTTCTCCAGCGATCGATTCAGCAGTCTCAACCCCTTGGTCAGATAAGCGAGCCTCTTATACTAAAGAGATAAGAACAGAAGAACAACTTGAACAATTCTTGGCAGAAGTAGATGAGAAAATCAGTGAATCAGCTGGTAAATATGCCACTCCACCTCCCACCATAGGGGGCTTTGGCATGGCTAGTCCTAATACTGTAGCAAGTCCAGCTAATACCCCTGGAGTTACAAGGAGCACACCCTTAAGGCCTGTGAGGATGTCTCCTGGTTCCCAGAAATTTACCACTCCCCCTAAGATAGGTGAGGGTGACCTTCCTCCACCAATGTCCATGGAAGAGTCCATTGAAGCTTTCAAAAATTTGGGCATTTATCCTCAAATTGAGCGCTGGCATGATCGCCTCAGGCAATGGTTTTCATCAGTTTTGCTTAATCCTCTACTTGACAAGATTGAAAGCAGTCATATTCAGGTCTAATTGTTACTTCTATCTTTTCAGTATTGTGACTACTCTAACTCAGCAAGTCATTTGTCATCATACCATTGTTTATCATCTATCAGGCTATATTATAATGGAAACTTGAGAGTTGACAGTGTCCAATAATTTGGCATATCCAATACATGTGCCATTTGCATGTTGGGAGCACAAAAATACACTTGTGCAGTCTGTCTAGCCTCTATTTGAGACAGAAGCATATTTTATCGCTGAGTTATTTTTACTCATTTGAGAAATTTCATGGTGCATGGCCATTAATTTTGCATCATTTGCAAAAGCTTAAATTTTGCTTTGTCAATTTGTGTCCCTAATTTTGCAGAAGCTGAACATATTATATGGTCAGTTTCTATTTCTGTTCAATGTCCATAATCATTTTTTTTTCCTTAAATAAAATGTTTGATGCCCTTATTTATACTCATCATGTTTCTAGGTAATGCAAGCAGCTGCTAAACTTGGTATTTCAATAACAATTAGTCAAGTAGGAAGTGATACACCTAGTGAAAATACTGCTACTGTGTCTTCAACTGATAGGAAGGAATGGCAACCGACATTCTCTCTAGATGAAGATGGACTTCTCAGTCAGTTACGGGCTACTCTTTTGCAGGCTCTTGATGCTTCCACCTGTAAGTTGCTTCATCATAAAAATTTTGTTTTTAAAAAGAAATTTTTGGATTGGGATTATTATGTGAAGTACAATCAATTGATTAACACAAGAACAAACACTCAAGAAAACCAGTGCTTGGAAAGCAACTCAATGTATTTAATCAATCACTATTCATAGCATTATTTCAATAACTAATCAGGGTGCATATTTATAAGTGCCAAACCAAATAGACATTGTAACTTAAGCTTTAAAGAAAACCTCAAGTTTCTGAGATATAATGTTGAATAGGAGTAGACAACGGCTATAATTCTATTTTACATCCGACTTATACTGGGGTTACAATAAAATCAACCAGCTCTAGATTAAAGGTCCCAAACTAATCTTCCAATCCTAGCCATCCAAATATTTTAAAATGTTACATTTTAGTCCCATGACTCTATCTTAACTAATGAATAAAGCAGTATCGAAAAGACAATTAAAAGTTCCTACATCATTTTTTCCGTGTCTTGGAAAAAAGCTCCTTCATCCTAGTAGGAAAACTAAATGTCCTAATAGGAATAGAAAAACATACTAAATATTAAATGAATTAGATTCATGCTTTACCTAATAACTAGTAAATACAAATTTTCCTAGATAATATACTAAAACTCTAGAATAATTATACAAAATTAAATTTCCTAAATAGTCAAATATTAATTCTCATTGTTGTCTTTGTTCATTCCTCATCATTATGTGGATCAATGGTAGGAATTTCACTTGGCTCATCTTATTGGATGCAGTGAAGTTACCTCTATCCAGTCTCCAGCAATCTCCGCAGCAAAATCCTATGATATCAATTATGCAGGAGTGTGTGGATGCCATCACTAAACACCAGAGGCTTCTTGCGTTAATGAGAGGAGAGTGGGCCAGAGGTTTGCTGCCACATAGCAATGTTCGGGAAGATTATATGGTTCAGAGGATCCGAGGTATGCAGAGTCTTATACCTTACACTTTATGCCTATAGCCTATAATGAATCTCTATATATTTTCTTCAATTTGCCTCCATCAATTCTACAAGTTATATTTCGGCTCCCTGCTTGTGCAACTGTAACAGAGCTTGCTGAAGGAACCTGCTTGAAGAATTATGAGTATCCAGGAAGCGGGGAAGTTTATGACAAAAAGAATAAAAAGCGTACTCTTGGGCTTCTGGATGATCCTCATTTGCTTCTATATCTTTTTTGTGCTTTCCTTGAACATCCAAAGTGGATGTTGCATGTAGATCCCGCATCTAATGCTGGAGCTCAGTCTAGCAAGAATCCATTATTCCTGGGGGTTCTGCCTCCTAGAGAAAGGTTCCCTGAGAAGTACATATCTGTCATATCCAGTGCTCCTTCCATGCTTCACCCAGGAGCTTTAGTACTAGCTGTTGGAAAGCAAAGCCCTACAGTATTTGCTTTATACTGGGATCAGAAGCTGCAGTTCTCTCTCCAGGTAGGTAGCTAATGGGGTATTTTATTTCTGAGTAATAGATGGAAAGACAAAATAATAGAATTAAAAGGAAATGTTAGCATTCCTAGTATAAGGATTAGTGCCGCGGTGTATAGCATGGATAGAAGCTAGGGTTCTCAAGCTTTAAGGTTACATACCTAAGTTGTAGAGAAATTTAGAAAAAACTCTCTAATGTTTTATTAAAAGTCTAAATAATAACATTCATCTTAAAATAAACTAGGCATCCCTATTTATATTAGTCCTAAAATCTCTTATAGAAAAGGACTTATGATTAAAACTAAAATCTTTTATAGGAAAAATTCATAATTAAAACTTATCTAGCATTAGGATTTCTAAATAGTAAAATTTTAATTAAATTAAAAGTCCTAATCTAAATAAGAAAAAGAATCCAAATACAATAAAATAAATAAAGATAATTTTTCACAGTAACTCTCGAGCCTTGTTTGAAAGCCTTGTCGATCTCCAATCATCATGAAATTTTAACTCAATGAGAAACAAGGCCTTCAAAATTTTCTGTCAAAATTTCAACTCGATCCAATAATTAGATTAAAAGTTATGGTTGATTTACCAAACTGCATATTCTTTTTAAACTCTGCAAAACCTAAAAATCTTAGCCATTAATGAAATAATACAATAAACATCATTATGCTAAGAACATGGAAGAAATTTCCCCACGCCAGTCCCTCTACTTCCAAAAAATTCATCCTCGATTTATCTGTAAGAAATAATGGTAATTCTTGGATGCAACAGGGATACGTGTGTGCTACAGCAATAATGTGTTTTGCTTGAAAGAATTGTTCTTTTGTTCATTGTTTTCAGGGAAGAACAGCTTTGTGGGATTCCATCTCGCTCCTGTGCCACAGGATCACGGTTGGATATGGCGCTGTAGTTCGGGGCATGCATCTTGGTTCTTCAGCCCTGAGACTCTGCCCAGTTCTCGAGTCAGAAATCGAAGACTGACTATTGTCAGGCATGCCTTAATGCTGCTTGATATAACAGCCTGCTTACCGTAGAGATGCAGACCTTACTGGACTTCTTGAAATCATTTAATTTAAAAGGGCTGTCTAAAGTTGTTTCATGTCTCATCTGTGCCCTTATTTTTGGAACTTGGAGGTGCACTTTCTTACACCCCACTGATGATCAACTTAGATCAACTTAGAGGACTGATGATGGTTGTTTGAAAGTTGAGAGATTGCATGGTATTAGCTAGAGATCTCGCGGGAATTTTTGTCAGAGTTCTAATTTCATTTCCTTTCGAGTCCTTTTATATACAAGTCCATTTCTTGTCTTATTTTCGTGTCCTAAGAAAAGATAGGATGATTTCCAAGGAGTTGGCATGTTAATTAAGAGGGGTTTTTTTTTTCTTTTTTTTCATAAACTTTTCAGGTTCAAACCTAGGGCTAGTATTTGGGAGGATTTATTAAAATTTCTTTGAATGTATCATGCTGATACATGAGGGGTTCGCCTTTTAAGATCCTTTAGAAAGGGATTGTTTTGATTTACATGCAAGCTGATTTCTTTACTGTCGAACCAAGAAAATAAAAGAAAAATCCAGGATTAGATAGCCTTTTCGTGCATTACCAAGCTGATAAATACACGTTCGATCAATTCACATAATCAGGTTATCTTTTCTAGCGCTTGAATCTTGTCTCGTGCCTGAAGTTATGAGATGAAACATAGTAAATTATAAATTAATATCTAACTTTTTTAATTCAACATTATTTTATTTTAAAAATGTTTTTCTTTCCCATCAATCTTTTCATATTATTTACTTATTTTTTTCCTTTTTCTATTTCTAAAAAGAGCAGTTGAAAAGGAGCATGAAATCCATCACAGAAAGAGGATGAAGATTGATTGATAGCAGTACACAACAATATCATGGATAAAACAATATAGCAAGCTGTACTTCTTTACATCATCTTATAATCTTGCTGAGTTTTTTCAAATCAAAGTTTTTGAAGCTAAATACTATAAGATCAAACCAGCACAAACCAAGTTCCACAAGAACATTATCCACTCAGAAGATGCCATCTTTTTTTTTTATAGCGACAATATAACAATAAGGCGAAATGTGGTGATGTCAGTTTATTGATTTTGGGAGAATTGATTCAAGAAAAGGATGATGGTAGGCAACAAAAAAGAACAAAGGCTGAAGAGTGAAGAGTGAAGAGTGAACAAAGGGTGAAGAGTGTATTGGCTCTGAATCTGAGCGATATTTACAGGCTACTTGGCTCTCATCATTAAGCATATGACCACGAAGATTTTACTAAATGGGACAATCCTGAAAATCCAAGGGAACCAATGGATTTAATTGAATTCTCCGTAGGCTGTACAATTTACCAGCAACTTAAATAAATCTGTTGAAAATTGGCTAGGAGCTTGTTGACAAGATCAGAAACCATTGTATGCTTCACAAAATTGAAGAAGGCGCTCACAGCTCATCGATTGCCATGTGCGGGACTCCAACGTCGTATGGACTACAATTCTTTCCACTTTCTACGTACAGGTCTTTAACTTGAAAATCACCTTATCACCCCAGCAAATGTCTTCTGTCCGCAAAAATCTCAAACAAAAGCAGCAATTATCTCAGCAAAAAAGATTCACTTCCCTTCACTCAGAGTCCGAGTCAATAGAAAGATACAACCGTGGTCTTACAGAACGTTTTTGGCGAGGAAATGAGAAAGGACTGTCTGATCTTTGTCGACTTGCCTTTTCAGATCTGCCATCATTGATACCAAGATGCAAAGAATCTGCGGAAGTGGGTATAATCAGTGTTGAAAAAATTAAAAGATGAACATCAAAACATAGAAAGTGGATACGAAAGTAGCATAACACGGGTCTAAAACTTGCACACTTTCCTCCAGAAACATTAACCAACAATTATAAAGCCTTAAGAAAAACGAAACAAACCAGTGCCAGCCAAATCCATGCCATCTTCTCTAGATGGCATCTGCTGCCTTGAATTCAGTCTATTTGTTGAAGGAACTGCCTCGCTGTGATTGCCAGTAGCACCACCACCACCAAGCCTAAGAGAGATCCAATCATCAGTACGGACACCATTTGACACATCAGCTTGATCCCTCATATCAGACTGCATTGATGCATCTGAAGGCCCAGTTGGAAGAAAGATTTGAAGACTGGGATCTTCTCTGCCAAAAGCCAAGGGATTATCAACCAAACCATCATTTACATCCGTGTCTGATCGACCAATAGAAGAATCTGGAATTAAACAAGTAGATCTCATGACAGTTTCTGGAGCTAATGTGTAGCCATTCATTGAAGAGGGACAGTTAACAGGATCATGCGGTAAATCAACCAAGGCATCTGAGACATCTGAATTAAATAATTGGAATCCCGGACCAGCTTGGTTTCCGGGAGGTAGTGGCCAGAGGGGCATCCCATATTCATCAGCATTGAAAAGACCCAAGCAAGAATTTCCACCAGTCCCAAGTGTAGGATCTTCCAGAAAATGATCTGCAATTTCAGGAGAGGGCACAGAAATAGTAGCACCACCATTTTGATTGCTCTTGTAGACAGATCCAGAGGACATTAATATATCATTTTCTTCATCTGAATCACTAAGAACAATGACTTCTGCATTCCCTACTGGTGCAGATAAATTTTGGTCAGTGAATCCGTACGTTGAATATACATTCAACGATAAAGAATCAAGCTCCATTCCATTGTTTGTGAATTCAAAATTTTCACCAGTATCTTGATTTACACTTGGATCTTCCCCATCACGACCACTACCAGTAGCACTGCTGCTCATAGGAATAACTTTCTGTTCATAGAGTTCAAAGTTTTCTTGCAATCTACCTGAAGAGGAGGTGTTCATATCGTCAGGTTTACTGACTTCCCAAAACCCATTACGATTCTTTCTGATTCCAAGTTTCAAACTAGCACCAGCATTACCTTCTGAACCACCTTCCTGCTTGATCTGCTTCATTTCCACTTTTGATTTGAGTTCTCCAGTGTAAGGGACACAGAGAGTGCTATCAGGATTATGCCATTGAGCAAGTTCTCCAGCATCCCTATGGTCAGATTCAGTTTTTGTTTTCACTCGCCAGGAACCATCAGGCTTCACCTCAATCTCTGTTATATCTTCCACGCAATGCCTCATCTATATAACACAAGCGAACAAGTATAAAATACACAAGTACCATAAATATCTTCCACGCAATGCCTCATCTATATAACACAAGTGAACAAATATAAAATACACAAGTACCATAAACTAAGGGTTGGGATGAACAGAGAAGGACAAGGAAGCAATACCTTAGATGTGATGCGATTGAAATATGGGTCAATGATTATATTTTCCAAGGAGTAGTTCTTGAGACAGATGGGGCACTGCCACTGTGTAGAGTGCAATGGTAGCTCAGATACATAAAACAGATATAACAGGAACCTATTCATATTCCTATATATATATATTAAAAAATGATTAGTGCTTGCCTTCCTAGAACGCTGGTTCAGCTCCACAAAAACTTCCAGGTCAAAACAGCCCATGTGCGCACAAGATTTGAATCTTCCTGCAATCTTCATTCTTGAACCGCTCATCTATGCATGGAAATCAATTTCATGAAACAATTTCAGCAACTAAGCCACCGAATTTATGACTGCACTATATACCTAATCCTAATTTCTTGAAGCTTGCTACCAATGAAGAATGCTACAATTTAATAAAGCAATTTGAAGAATGAGGTAACAAGATGCTGGAAAAATAAAACATTGTTTAGTGTGAAAGCATTAGATATTGCAACATTGTCATCATGCACATTCACAAAAGTGGTACATCCCTAAGAACATAATATCACTAGAGAAAGCATATTGCATTACATAATTGGTCGAATATAACCCATATAAAAAGAGAAATTCTGGAATAGATGTCACAATTGTAACAGAAAGACTCCACTCCTGTAGGTGTTATACTTTCATGAAACATATTGTTAAGCATACAAGAAAGATCCTAGACTGGTCAAAACCAAAATCTAGCAGCATTATTTTCCTTAGTGATCTAGTAGCAATGATCATAAACAGCATGCTTAAGGAAAAGAACTGCATGATCTTTTCCAGAATGGTTTTTGCCACTCCTGTTCAGCCCTCCCAAAACCCATTAATTGCATTTACAGTGCCTGCTTAGAGAAACCAAAAGACTCTGAATGAAAAAAAGGACCTATTCCACACACCCAAACCCGCCACGTGTTGCAACAAAAGGTGGCTGTTTCCCTACTATCAAATTAATAGTCATAGGAGAAGTGACCAATATTCAAGACAGTGACTATCAGATATTAACTCTGCATAGAACAAAGCACTCAGTGCAACACACATGCATGGAATTATGGACTTGAACTCTCATATCATGTTCATTTAACATACAGGACAACGAAGATTGACACCAAAAGAATCTGCAACAACTTCCAGGTCACTGTCACTGTCACTATAGGCATCATCTGTTGCAGTTCCACCACCAACGCAGCGACAAACACGAGCAAGTGCATCTTCAAAACGCTCACCTTCAGACTCCTTGGGAATCAAGTTGAATATCTAAACAATAAACAGAAAATGAAGCAGTGTGAGATGAATCCCCAGGTAGTGTAAAAGGTGATGCGTGCTTTAATTGTAGCTCATTATAGGCAGCAGGAAAAATATGTGAACCACAGCAAATAAAAATTCAGTAGTAAGGTACCAAAATTGAAATATGCATGCACATGTACACATGCGCATGTTTACACATGTATGGGGTGCATTTATCTCTGCATGGATATATGTATAAACATGCAGTATACAGAATGCCAGTAAAAATAACATATACACATAGGATGTCTAATCAGTACACCAACTACCTGTAGTGATCTCTGTGACACATTGCCAACAAGATCAAATATGAGTATTTGTGATCAAGCTTTCTGATACAACAACAAATATCAGAGATTAAATGCAAATGATGTTGAAGGTGCTCAAGTGCAAGGCAATTTCCCAAGTCTCAAATAAGATATTTTTTTTAAGAGAAAAAACTGTCAGCTGTCTTTATTTGTTTCATTTCAGAAAAAAATTCTATTAGAACATAAAATTACAAAAGTCCATCTATCTTATAAAATCTCTAAGAACTGCAAAGACATTTCAAATGGTTCAAGCCACCACCTTATTTTCCCAATCAACATAAAAAAAAAAAACTAATGACATCAAATTCAAACTCAATTGATTCAAAATTATCTTATTAAAAATCATTAAAATCACCTGCTGAACTGTTCGCCGCTTTACAATTCTAACTCCTAAGCAGAAGATTCGAGCATCACATCCGGTTAATGATATCTTATTGATTCCATCTTTTGCACATGACGTGATCTAAGAAAAGGAAAAGAAAAAAAATAATTGAAATACAGAAAATAGTCTCAAATTTGAAAAATGACAAGTCCAGCTATGAGTCTGCGGTTGAACAATAGAATGGTTGAAACAAGAGGGTGCACCATCACAAACAACAATATCTAGCAGATAAAATGTATGTGATAAGAGGTATTGATAACTTAATAGAAAATTTGCCCTAGTAAAGTCAGAAACTCACAATTGGACCATCATCACGACCATTAGCGCCTAGCAATTGCGAGCCAGGTCTATTAATAGCACGAACAGCAATACCTGTACATCATATGTAATTTTAAGAATACAACATGCAAGCAGCATTGTCAGAAACTCTGGACCAAAAGAGACACCATAACACATATTTCACAACTGCATAAAAGATGCAGCTTCAAGAGAAAAATGAAAAATGGCTTTTCTGACAATATTAGTGCGAAAAAAGAAACGTTTTTTTTTTTTTTTTTTTTTGTGGGGGGGGGGTTTGAGGGCGGGAGTAAAAAAGAATAAAAAA
>Ga0307517_10010307_pt1 | contig 13094 bp, 6 predicted proteins | sample 23_EM_MG_FD_194515 | JGI IMG/M metagenome (GOLD analysis project Ga0307517, IMG submission 194515) | Populus trichocarpa ectomycorrhiza microbial communities from riparian zone in the Pacific Northwest, United States - 23_EM | ecosystem: Host-associated > Plants > Roots > Unclassified | place...
ACGGCATTACCGACGGATATTATCCGTCGGTATTACACAGAGAGTTGCAACAAAATTACAAGCCATGCCATAATTACCGACGGATGTTCCGTCGGTGATGCCGTCGGTAATTACCCTTAAAAGTACCGACGGATTGCCCGTCGGTAATGTTCCCGCGGGGAATTTTTTTTTGGCGCGCGTATCCGTCTGTATTACCGTCGGTGTTTCCGTCGGTGGGTGGTTTTTTTTATTTGCGACAGACTTAGCGACGGAAATGGGATTTACCGACGACTGTTTTACCGACGGACGTGTTCCGTCGGTATTGTTTTCACCGACGGATTTCATTGCTGTCACCGACGGAATTAATCCGTCGGTAAAACTGGATAATGTTGTAGTGTTTCATGAGTTGCAAGTTTTAGAGATTAGATCAGGTTTAAGAAGTTTACCAAGGTTTTCTTGGTTTTTTTTTAGATGATGTTTTCTTATATTTTATCCTTCTTCTTTTTTGGATTTTATTTTGTTATTTTTTATTTGTTTTTTATTAGGTTATTCTATGATTTTTTTCAATTTTACTCATACTATTTTTTAATAAATAAATAATCTATAAGATTATAAATATTTTTTAATTTCACTCTCCTAAGATTGTTTTAGGGAGTCAACAAATCTAGTGATCTATGAAATGAAGATGGGGCCACACTTACTATTTTTTTTATTAAAAAACTGCAAAAGGTGGATAAACTAACATTTTATTTTCCCAAATGAAAATACATTGCCGGGTTTGAAATGCAATTTGAGCAGCACTAATGTCAAAATTTGAAAATGGGACTCTAAATTAGATATATGAAGGTAGCATCGATCCAATGAGATCATAATACAGAATAGAATACAAACTCATGAATAGATCATTAATAACACAGTCAAATCTTTAGCAAATCTCTGCAGCTGCATATGCCACTGATGTTGAAATTCGTTAATATTTACCCATGAAATTGGATAACAATGTTTTGATCCAGCAAAAGATGCTTGCTGCGACAGTAATGACTTTTCATCATATTTTGGCGAATGCATGATATATAGCTGGTGGGACACAGGAAAACAGCCGTTCTTTTGTATTCTTGTCGAATTTACAACATATACAATGTATATATAAATTTGTCGCCGGAGGGTAAGAAATACAGAGTTTTCTTTTTATTATCTTCTCTTTTGAATTTGGATGCATGTACAGACAACATTGCCAAAAACTGTTGACTTCATTCATGGATTAGGTGCTCCTTTTCAAGGGACTCAAATGGGTTAACCTAATTTCAAATGTTTTTTAAATCGGAAGGGAAAATGAAGAAGAAGAAGATCATGATCCTCTTATTTTAATGTCTTTCCGAGTATCATTAAAATAACCCATTATAAGCTAGAAAGTATTCCATGGACACTTGTCTCTAATGCAAAAGTATTTTTACTACCTCCACAAGCAGCAGCAACTTAAAGTTTGACAAAGGGGAGCAGAATCAAGGCATGTACTGTCGATGAAGCTAGCTAGATCATAATATTAAGATTACGATGATGAATTCTGATATCTTTATGGCATGTTTGTTAACCATCAAACACTCTCATTGCCACTCCACCGTACATGATTTGCGTCTACCATACTTTATTAATCAACCACTCAATCAAGCAAGAAGACTTTAAAATAATTGGATTACGTACATGGTATTGTTTTTTGGAACTCTTATGCTACTCTCTGCATTTGTCTGCTCCCTTAGGGATGAACAAAGTGCCTAGTCACGGCATAATTGATCTTAGGTTTATACAATAAGAAAGATTGCACAAGCAACAAGAACACGTAATAAGGGGAAATAGTTTATACAAAAAAAAAAAAAAAACAAGGTGGAGACAGGGTGAGTATATATCCAGGAGTGATTGGTAAACACGTTTACAGGGTGAGTATATATAGAACCAAAATATCAATCCAAAGATTTCCTTGAGATTATATTTGATTGCATAAGCAAGGAGGTTAAAGAAATGGTAATTAATAGACAGCAGATTAAATTAACACAAGTGTTCTCTCTTTTTTGTATCAGCAAATGTTTAAAACTACTGAAGTTTAGGTATACGAAGACTTAGGGTTTATAAAACAACTTCCTTATCTCATATCATGCCACTTAGCAGAATTTTCACCTAAGATAATAAATCCTTTGTTCTAATCTACTACACGTTGCATTACGAAGTGAAAAAGTGTTGGTGCGAGCAGGATTAAGTCAACTATGATAAAGTTAATAAATAAGTACGTAGAGCATCTGCTTAGCAACCGGCCAAATTAAATGACCTCTACTGACTTTTTAGCTTGCCCTAAGATATGCACTTTGATCGTTTTCAAAAGATTTATACATAATCTCTTAATTTTAATAATTTGATTTATTTTTTTAAGACAAAATGGCTGATTGTTATCACCTGGTGACTAGAAAGGTAAAGTGGTAGGTTATCGATAACTTCAAAAGATTTTTTTTAATAAATGTAGGAACTCTTAAATGATTAAATAAATATATTTAAATATTTTACTAAAAATATTAAGAATGAAGAGATTCTGAGCCTGAAATTTGAAGAATTCATGAGCTATTTATAGCTCATAAATCTTGTTTTTTTTTTTATGAAGATGATTGGATGAAATGTTATTTTTCCTTGATATTATTTAATAAGGGATGGATATCCCCTACATTTATATTAATGAGGGATAAATATGATAGGTTCTTAGGAGAGTTTTATACATCTAGGATACATAATATAGTTGAGCCCATGGGGCAAAACTCTTCCTATAAGCAAAACATGAATATATTAGGTCTAACAACTTGCTAGATCTATGTTGCATTGAGCTCAGCACATAGCTGAAACCAAGTGTTTTGGGTTTAGCAACCTGTCAGACCTATATTGTCTTGAGCTCAGCATATAGCTGAACACAAGTGTATTAGATGTGGTAACTTACTAGACCCAAGTTGCCTTGAGCTCAGCACATGGCTGAACCTAGGTGTATAAGAGTTGGGCCTGATAGGGTGATAGGCCTATGATGTTGGTGCCTGGTCACATAGCCAAAAAGTCACGAGGTCAGAGGGCCACAAGGCCAAGGAGCCATAGGGCCATAGAGCGAAGGAGCCACAAGATCATAAAGCCAAAGAGCCATGAAGCCACAAGGCAACACCTAATATGATAATTCCTAATAAATCTTGGTCCATCAGCAGCTTCTAAAGTCTTTATGATATTTATAAGTAAAGACTTGTAAAAATACCTAGTACAATGAGTTTATCGATTTTCTTCATATGAGAAGGGGGTGGAAAACCCAAGTATTACAACAAAAAGCCTGTGTGTAGGGGTATGCACCATCGTTGAATTTTTTTTTCTAAGTATGTAAAGGGAAAACATGGAGGGACCCATACTTAGAAAAGTTTTATAACACATAGAGAGAAACCTATGAAGGATGAGCTTGTACTTAGAAAATTTTTCTAAGAGGCTGAGGAGAACTCGTAGAGGGTGGAGCCCATACTTAGAAAATCTATAAGTATTTAGGTGGAACCCAAAAATGGTGGGCCTATATTTAGAAAATTTTTAAATGGTTATGGGTTCCTGAGAGAGTGGTGTTGTTGCATTAAGGAAACCAAATCCATCTATTAGAGAGCTATGGAGCTATTGTCAAAGGAAGACCGAGTCCATCAGTTGAAGAGTTATGAGGCTATTGCCCTAAATAAATGCTGTGTCAATCCCATCATTAAAGAAATATGTAATCGCACTAGGGAGACCATGTCAATCCCTTCTAAGGTAAGTTATGCAATCACACTAGGGAGATTGAGTTGATCAATTCTAAGGTAAATTATACAATCGCATCAGGTAGACTGAGTTCATCCCATCCTTGAAAGGTTATGGGGAAACCCCTATAGAGATCTGTAGATAGAAAATGTATGTTTAAAATACATTCGTTTTATTTTAAAAATCAACTTACATTCCTATTAAGGATTATATATCCTAAGATGATCTATGTGATAGGTATGAGGGAGGTTCGTAAAAGGAACATGTCTTAGAGATGGTACTAAGGTGTTTTCTTTGACTGCTTTGATAATTTTTCTTGGAAGATCCTTCATGCTGGTTGTCCTTGTAAAAACAAGGAGGCTAATGTCATAACAAACTAGCCTCTTTTACCCGTATGTGATTTTTCATATCTAGTAAGACATAAAGTTTTCTCCAAAGAATATGTTCCCTTACTCCTATTATCAAGGCATCTAAGGCTATTAGCTCAAACAATTCATTCACTTAAAGCATTTTTTTATTGAACCTCTTTAAATATGCCCGTGTAGACTCGCCCTCTTGTTGGGCAACACTAAATAGCTTCGTGAAACGTTTTTTAATGAGTATGTTAATGTTGAAATGTGCTACTAGTTTGACATAGAGGTTACTGCACCCTTTAATGAAGTTTGGCTCAAAATTATTATACCATGCATGTGAAAACCCCTGGAAGGTTGTGGGTAGAATTTTACACATTAATTCACTGTTCCAGATGACCAATTCTAAGCATTTGCACATATTCTACGCATGCTCTCTCGGGTCGACCAGACCATCATAATTGCCCAAACTTATTTTTATAGAAATGTAGTTCTTAGAGAGTTTAGTGTTAAATATTCATTTGGACAAGGGATAACCCCTCTACTGATGAGTATTGTCAACATTCTTCTAGGTATGCTCATGTACAGACCGTCTGTTAGTCTTTTATTTGTTAGGCTCTTTGAAGCACAAAGAGTTTGAACTTTAACACTATTTTTCATTCACAGATGATCAATTCGAAAAGACAATTCAAACATTAGAGAATTTATTAAGATCTTGTATACTAGAGTTTAGGGGACAATGAGAAGATCATTTACCATTAGTGAAATTTGCTTATAATAATAGTTATTAGGCCACTACTCGCATTAATATAGTTATTAGGCCACCTTATGAAGCTTTATATGAGAGGAAGTGTCGCACTCCTATCTGTTGGGATGAAGTTGGTGAAAAGAAGTTGTTGGGCCAGAGTTAATACATATAACTACTAATAACATGAAGTTAATATAGGAAATGATGAAAGAAGCGCTAGATAAACAAAAACGTTATGTTGAAAATCGTATAAGACCATTGGAATTCATGGTGGGAGATAAGGTGTTTTTAAAGGTTGCATCGTGAAAATGTATTATCCAATTTGGAATGAAGGGCAAGTTAACACCCAAATGTATTGGGCCTTTTAAAGTTATTGAAATAATTGGGCTTATTGCTTATCGTTTGATGTTTCCTCCATAAATGGCAAGGATCCATAATTTATTTCATATCTTGCTATTTTAAAAAGCGAAAGTTGATCCAACACAATTTTTGCCACAAGTGTTAATGGAGATCAAGGAAGATTTGACAATGGAGGTAAAGCCAATTAGAATTTTAGTAAAAAACGAGACGAAATAACGAAATAAAAAGGTCCTTTTAGTGAAAATATTGTGGAGAAGCTCCCAAATTGAAGAAGAGACTTGGGAAAGAGAATAAAAAATAAAGAGGAAATATCCATAATTGTTTACTCATATAGGTATGAATTTCAATTTCGAGGATGAAATTTTATAAGGAGGGAAAAATATAAACCTTTGTGAATAAACTAATAAAATTAAGGAAGGAAAAAATAAGTTAAATGATAGAAATGAATATTTACCTCGTGAGAATAATTATTGATGGTAGAAATTAAACTAAGATTGTGGTGAAAGGGTTTTAAAAAAATAAATATTGAAAAATATCCAGAAAAAAAAATCAATTTAATGGTTTTAAAAAAATTAAAGGGTTTTTGACTCCACTGTAATCAGTGATCACAGTACATAGAGTACTGATGCTACCATCCATAAAACCAAAGAGCTCTTGATTAGTTAATAGAGGAACAAACTAATATCTCTATAATAGACAATTATAAAAAGTCAATTTAATGGTGAGCATGTGCACTATTATGTTGAGCAAAAGAATATGACACAAACATCAGACGTGTTTGACAAATTGTTTTAATATGATTGTAAAACCTCCTTGTCATGATAAGAAGATCTCTTTCCATTATATACAAATATTACAACTAGGAATCCTAAGGATAAATACAAATAAGTAAATTGATATCATATAGCTATACAAAGAGATGAGATTATATGTTAGCATAATAATAAAATTTACATATCTTATGGATTTCCCTTATCAATGGCCATGCATGAACGAGACAAATGACAACACAAAATTTTGTCCCACAACCTTTTACTCATTAATAATGAAGTGATTATAAGTTTCATTTCACCTTTATGCACTTACTAGCTAGTACTGCACCAAAAGCCATCATTTCATGTTGCTATAATATTGCTACTTCATTGCCACAATCTTTATATTTACCAATGAAATTTTCTGTCAGTATTTGTACCATTATTCCATTGGTAATTAATTTATTGACAGAATTAGAGACGAAAATGATTCGTCGGTGAATCTTTCATCGGTAATTTTTTGTTCATCGGTAAACCCGTTGGTAATAAAAAAAATATTATTACAGATGGATTTACTGAAGGAGAAAGCGCGGAAAAAAAATTATCCACTTCATTTCATTGGTATTTCCCTCGAAAAAATATCATATGTAATTCCGTCGGTGATTATTTAAAAATATTTTTTAAAAAATATATTTTACAAAACTATAAAATAATTAAATTAATATAAATCAACACTCTATAATACTCAAAACCAAGTTGCTTGGGAAAAAAAAGAAAAAAAATAACTCAAACAAATTTGCAACAAATAAATAACACAAAAAAATAAATTCAACTAAAAAAAATTCATATGAAAAAAATAAAGTTGTGATTGCTAAAAATAAATCAACTAAAAATTGATCTCATATGGAAAAAAAAAATCCTACAACAACATTCATAAAATTATTAAGAACAAAAAAATTAAAAAACAAATATAGTGAAAAAAAACACGATAAAAAAAATCTTATCTTAATGTAGTTGCAAGTGAAGCTGAGAAGAAAAAAAAATTCGTAAAGTATATTTATTAAAAAAAAAAAACTAAGAAGAGAAAAGAAGAAAGGAGAAAAAGACATACATGAGCATGAGGAAGAAGAGAAGGAGTTAAGGAGAGAAGAAGGGATGTTGATTTTTTTTACATATAGGAAAGAAGAAGAAGAGGAAGAAGAAGAAATGAGGTTCGTCTGTTGTGAAATTAGGAATTCTAGGTTTTTTATTAGGATGTTTTACTGACGGATAATTAAATATTAATATTTAACAATGCAATTGGAAAGTGAACAGTTTCAGAGCTCTCTGAAAAATACTGACAGAATTTTTTGTTGGTGATTCTCTTTGTAATTGACATGATGAACAGTTTACTAACAGATTTTACCGACGGAATAAATGCTGATGCTTAACTCCAGTTTTCTAAATCATCTCAGAAATTTGTGCTTTGGTATATTAGGGACCGATATAGGGCTTCCATAATTGATTATTGTCAAAGCAGCTAGCACAAGAACTTGCAAAATATCCCAAATTCAAAGCAAGCAACTCTAGAGTTCACAGAAGATAGTAAAATGGTAGGCCATCCTCGTGCTGTACAGATGGCTTTCTTTTGTAGCACAAACTGGAATATGGTCAAGAATCTAGTGCTTCTGAACTAACAAGATTGGTATGGGGATCAGACAAGTGATCTCCTTGCTAACAATCATGTAGATTTTTTTGCATCTACACTTGGACCCTTTTAGTTCGTGAAAGAATAACCAGCATCTGAAGGCAAACAAGCTGACTCGTAGCTACAATGATATGATGGGAATGGAGATTTTTTTGGTTTGCTTAATTTCTAGTACATTGTTTCAAGTCTTGTAATGTTTATTATTATTATAACTTTGGATAAACTTGTTCAAAGGCTTTTGGCATGTTTGATGATTATTGTTTATCATGTATTTGACATTAATTCTAGCGTTTTATATTTTATTTGTTCACGTGTCATCTGACAACACAAATTGCATTAAATCTAGTGTGTTCTATTGTTGATGATTGATTTTTAGCGGTGTTTGAAAGTGTAGTAGCGGTTGTGGTTTAAAGTATTTTTCACTCGGAAATACATTAAAATAGTATTTTTTATTTTTAAAAAATTATTTTGACATTAGCACATCAAAACGATATAAAAACATAAAAAAATTAATTTAAAACAGAATTTTTTTTTTAATTTTTTAAAAAACATAATTTAAAGCGTGTTCCTAAACACTAGAAATAAAAAACTATGACTTGTTCTCGATTAGTTACAAACACCATTTTATTATTCAAATAAAAAAAAACTTGGTTATGTGATCATAATTAAGGAGATGTTGTTTCTGAATCTAATATTTTTTTTTATAATCAATAAATATTATGAATCAAATATTTAATAATATATAAAAAAGAAATAGAATGTTGAAGTTTGGTTGGAATGCCCATCCGAGCTTCACCTTAAAATTTATTTTGCCATGTCCAAACTGAGCTTAAGTTCTGGTTTGATCGAGTTATTTTTTGCTCATCTTGACTCCTCAGTTTACTATTCATGAATAGTAATATGCATGACATTATTCATGAATAGTAGTATGCATGTACTGTTCATGAATATTATTTTTTACTTGTGTTTCTCCATATATTTCTCCAGATTTTTTATAGATATTTTCTTAGCTATATATACATTTTAAGAGAGAGAGAGAGAGAGAAAGAAAGATGATTAATATGAACAGCACTACACTACACTACACTTATTATCTCTTCACTACACAAAAAACACACTCAACAATATAGAGAACACACATATCTCTTTTTTAAATAAAAACATCATTTTTATCTTTTAGAGTTTGTATCTGCTTGTCACTTGGAAAAAAAAACTCAAATACTAATTTAAGTATTGTAATATCTTTCGTTCCACAAGAGACTTGTTTCATATGTATATTTTAGGCTCAAAATTCCTCGGTCAGATAAAATTTATATGGTTTGTTAAGTTTCTCCACGACTTCATCAATAACAACAGAGTTGATAATACTTGCAGATAGTGACCCCTGTTAACACTGCTCAGACGTCTTCATACAATATTACTGTGTTATTAGTTCATGTCATATCACTTTTATAATCGATGTCTCATCTTATCACCAGAACAATTCTTCAAATATAGAGATATTTCTCAATGAAAAACACTTCTAATAGTTTTTGAGCTACATATATTTTGTATAAATCCTCGACCCCATCCCATCTAGGACTTGAGCTTACATGGCATAAATTTTGAAATCTCAAGTATTAATTATAATCGTTATGGTGTCTCATGGATACCAAAAATGAGCAAAATCATTTCAAACATGGATAGTTTTTAGGATAGGTTAAAGTTCCTTAATGGTTTACTGCTTAATTACATCAATAGTTGCGACCGAGAAGCTTTGAGAAACAAGTTCGAACACACATGTATATATTACAATATTGTGATAGTAACGTTAAATTTTCATGTTGTTCGAATTCAAAAAGGTTTGTGCATCGGCAACTATCTTGGCTGGAAAACAGTTTGTTGTTATATACGACACCTAAACGTATCAAATTTAAAGAAGAAAAGAAAATTGCAGGCAAGCAGGGATATGGAGAGGTGGAAATCCTTTGACAGGAGAACACTGTTGACCATATCACGCAGGCAGGAAAATGCCAGCCGATACTGTACAATTCTTGTCGTTGCCAATGATTTCAGGAGGAGAAAAGCCGAAACCTCGGTATCAGGCCCATAAACTGAAAGGCTTAATGTTGGCAACTTGGGTCATGTTTTCCATCGGCCCTTGACAAACAGATGGGCGAAATATTAAAATTGTAGCCCAAACTTCTATCTTGTTCTTCAAGTCGCAAGAAGACCACTCTTTGGCTACATAAAAGCAGCAAGAACTGGAAGCATTATTTGCATTAAAAAAAGAAACCCAAATTTAGTTTCTTGAAAAGAACAGGAAAATGGAATTCATAATCGAAGAAGGAAAATGCCTTAACAAGGAAACCTCAACTCTGATTCTGGTATGTTAAAGTTGCAAGCTTTCTCATAAAGTTTTAATATTTTCAGGGTTTTTGTTATTAATGATGTCATTACATGCTTAATTTTATGTTTTATCTTGCGATTTTTTGTGGGTTTTTAGCCTGCATTATCAATAGGTAATGTTGGGCAGTTAGCAGTTGATTTGTTAGTATCATCAACAAGAGCTGAAAGAATTGGGTATTTGGATGATCCTTATATCTTGCCTTGTGTTGGTAACGATGCTTATGGTCCCACTCCGTGCGGCGAGCTTGCTCTTCCTCTTGAAGGTTGTTAATTGCCTCTTTTTTTTGGATTTTTTTATTGTCAGTTTAATTTTTGGTTTTGTGTATGTGCGTGTTGATGTTGTTGGAGGCATTGAATTGATTTTTTTTTTCTTTTTGGCTTATTGCTTTCCGCAGCTTATGATTCGAGGAATAATGGGGTGGCGCTCGTGCAACAACGATCTCCGGTTGTTAAGGTAGTGGGATTCTTGTCTTTTCCTTTCTTTCTAATAATTATTTATGTGAATTTGGATGTGGGATTGGATGTCGTTTTGGTGAGCGTAAGAATGTGTTTGTTTGGGTGAATGTTATTTGTTGATTCCTGGAGCTAGTAAAGTTGATGATATGTAGCAAAAAAGTTGCAAAGCTGGTAAAATATGTGGGAATTGTAATGGATTATGTAATGTTGAATAAATGAGTTTTATGGAAGGGTGGACATTTTGAACTCATGTGTCTGAAACCGAAACTCATGTCAAGGGAATTGTGTGTACTTGAACAGTGGAAACTACAGTCCCGCAGATGAAATATGAACTGATAGTTTAAATGTTATGCCATGCAAGTTAGGTAAAGTAGTTCCATGCTTTGATTTTTATGCGTTTTCAGTTTGCTATACAAAACTGGAAACTACTGAAAGCCCAGCTGAAAGGATTTTTTCATTCACAATCAGTTTTTATTCCCCTTTGGAACGCTCTCACAAGCCTGATTGGATGTATTGATGAGTCGCTGGAACCTAATGGGAATTCTAATCAGAGTTTTCCACGGCTTTCATATCTTTCATGTCTTTGAATCGCCACTGATTTTGGATAACACTTTTAACCATGCATGAGAAGTTGGTTTCATTTGTGAATTTGATGAACTTTCAATATAATAACCATTTGCTTTTTTTGGAAATTAGTAATGGGGACAAATTTCTTTAAACAGGGGATGATGGTCGAATTTGCTAGGAACCTAGCCGATTTTGCTGTTGCTACTGGAATGAATCATGTTTTGGTGCTTTCTAGCTTAGAGTTTATGAGATTGCAAAAGATTGATACATCAAGGTATTCAAATCACTAATCGTGGTTTCTTCAATCGATGCTTAGCTGTTATTTATAATCTTTAAAGTTCTTTAATTGGTATGACATTTTTAACAGTAAGCCTGTACTCAAAGCATCTAAACATTATTGAATATCTGGCCAAATAACCCCTATATCTTTGTTTTACTTGATGAGGGACCCTTAAGTCTTGTTATTTTCAAGTTCTCCCTACTATTGAAAATTTCTGAAACTTGGTCCTTTTAGAAATGGATAAAAACTGTTTTAGGCTGGAGAAGTACATAAATGGGAGCTTACTGATGGAGCAACTGTTAGCGGAGAAAATATTCAAACTTGCTTACACCGAAGCAATGAGCTAGATAGACTCTGCTGTCGTCTAATCATTTAGCTATCTTCAGTGGCATGCAGATATTTTACCTATCTAGCACCAATACTGATGGAACAGATGATTGTTGTGAACGGCTGGGGTGGAAAAAATGGCAGGAATATAATCCTGATCAAAGGTCTTGGAAATATCTTAGCTCTTTAGCTGAAGGAAATGCCAGGCAGGAAGACAACCTACCATTTGAAGATGAACCAGAAGACGAGGATTACTACCCAAGTTTGCCTTTTGCTGCCCTTTTTTCTTGTTTCAAGGTAATAATTTTCAAGAAGCATGATGAACCAGTCCCCATGTGTGAACACCCTTAAGACACACTCCATGGCATGCTCTATTTAGCTTTCAAACTGGATTCATGTTTTAAGATTAGTTTCTGCTTCGAGTAACATTTAAGTTCCTAACCACAATGTTCAATGCACATGGATCAAAAAATAAATCTGACTTGTATAAGCTTTTGGGTTTTTGAACTCAGGCAAAAGGGATAAAAGTTACATGTTTACTGTGTTACTGCTCTGAAGGGGATAACACACCTGAAGCTTTTAGTTTGGCTGAGGCAACAAGCAAACTTTTGGGGCTGAGTATCGATAACTCCCATGGTGAGTTCTTACTATTCACATCAACCTATTAACGTTTTAGAATATTTTGCTTCAGATGGGTGATGTATTTTACAGTTTCATCCAGGCTACACGTTGAAATGCTTTTGCATTTCAATGATCGAACACTATTTTAGCTGAATATTGTTTTCCAGCAATTAATAGCATCAATTCTCACTGTGATATGAGGCTATCCAACATCATTTTCATACGTTTTATAATTCCCTCTATATTTTTGTCTTGAGAAAAAAAAATCATTTATCTAGCAGTTGCACAACTTCAAGTACAGGCCATATTTTATGACAGCCCTGATTGTTTAAGGCAGCAAGTTGTTTATTAGGAGGTCAGGCATTTATACAGACTGGTGTAATGTTTTCTTTCAGGAGAAGGTGGTAAATGGCTCATCCCATTTTCTTGGAGGACTGTGTATGGACCACCCCCAGATTTGTCAATGTTTTAGGCTTGATTAAACCATACAACATGAAGTGATATTGTCAATGATGCTGCACTGGATTTTAGGCACTCTTGTCAGTCTGTTTTCTAGTTTGTCGGGCCATATCTGTTTCATATATATCCCAAAAGAGGGATCGGGCAAAAAAATCTGACGAGGAAAAATGTAGGGCAGAATCTAGAGGAGGTGGCATGGAGTACTTTGAACTCCAGTTCCTTCTGTGTTTAAATGTTGACTTTGTTCAAGAAGGGTGGAAATTTTGGATGTCAAAATTCATTATTTTGAAGCAAACTTTTAATATGTTCACGAATTAGCTGTCTCGGCAGT
>Ga0307517_10010308_pt1 | contig 13092 bp, 16 predicted proteins | sample 23_EM_MG_FD_194515 | JGI IMG/M metagenome (GOLD analysis project Ga0307517, IMG submission 194515) | Populus trichocarpa ectomycorrhiza microbial communities from riparian zone in the Pacific Northwest, United States - 23_EM | ecosystem: Host-associated > Plants > Roots > Unclassified | place...
AAAAAACATGTAAAGCCCTTAAAAAAAAAAAAAAAAGAGAGACAAAACAAAAAATAAATGAACAAATAGAAAAACAAAAACATAAAAAAAAACATGTGAAGGTGGAGAAAGGTACAGTACTTTCCCATGCGTATTAATTAATAATAATAATGAAGGACGGACGGTCAGTAAACAATGGAAACAGATTCCTCTTCTAATTCTGTAGTACGCAAAAGACAAAAATATGCCGATGCGGGAATGTTTTTGGCTTAACCTTTGCCAGGTTCTCTTTATCCTTTTCTGAAAAACTCATTGAGCTTCTTCAGGCACATGCTCCGCATATATATGTCTTCAAAACCCGGCAACTCTCTCCATGTGCTACTCATTAACTTGAAGACATCAAGAGTTTGCCATTTAATCCTGATGAGTGTTTCTGTTTTCCTGTTTTTTTTTAATATTGTCCTAATCCAAGGTTCTAAACTGGCTTCTAGATTATTGCAAATGAGGCTACAGAGAAAGAGTTGAATTGAAAATTTATTGCTTAACTCCATGGTAATTAAAATTAAGAATTCATTATAGATGCTGTATCTTTTGATGATGATGGGATGCAACAATGCTATTGGCCGCATTGACATTAAAAATATGCTAATTCGTTGAATAATCCCAGTTTCGAATCTTCTGGCCTCATCGCTGCCGTATCTCTTCCCTCACAGACCATGTCTTCTTGTCTAATTAATACTTTTCTTAATATCATTTGCTCTTGTATCTTAGCTAGCTCCTGCATGTGCAGTGCTACATTGATCATATATATATATATAATATGTAGGGATATAGGGCTGAACTAGTGAGGGCATCAACTAATATGCATGTGCTATGATCAATGAAGGACAATGATAAGAACAATTTCCAAACTAGTCTTTTTCTTTATATAGATAGATAAATATAGTGTTTCGGGTGAGGTTGTAGGAGGATCGCAATCAACATATATATATATATTGCGGTCCCCCAGGTAGCTAGCTCTCATCTTTTCGAATGTAGTCGGAAGCATTTAGATAAAATATGGAGCAAGCTAGAATAGAATGGCTAGTGACACAGGATGTGATCGAATTCTGATATTACACTTTGAATATATTACTCGTAAAACTGAAAATGACTCATTCAATCTTGAAAACCTAGCAGGCTAAAATTTAACCATGTAGTCTCAGACCTGGCATATATATTCTGATAGAGCCGGCCATGTTGCTTATAAAGTGGAGTCAGTGAAGGATGGCATTAATGGGGTTGATACATATAACAGCAGGGGACAAGCACAAATGCAGTGTCAACGCAGCTCACACTCCTTGAATCGGTTGAACAAGTGGTAATTGATGACATCAAATTCCACTTTTGATACGTGTTTTCAATTTTGATCTCATATACCTTAGCACCAATGTTAGTTGTTCTTCTGTTCCATCTCTTAGTGAATTAATGTTTTCTCTACAAGCTGTATGGCATCCAAGTTTAGTCTTTACTAGCTAGTCGTTAATGGGGGGAGTGGGGAATTGAGGTCATTAGTTCATTCCGTTCTTCTGACATGTCAGGAATCAGTATATATGCCTCGAGGTCTGCAAGGAGTTTTTCCAGCCTTGCCATTTTATAGTCCTTAATAAGGTTCTCTTCTTCAACATGGGTTATGAATTCTAGCTAATTTGTTGAATTGCGATTGTACTAATTTGTACCGATCAATCATGACTGTGGCAACCCGACCTGGTCTTGACTGTTGTTTTCTTTTCTCTTACTTGGGTTTGCCTCTTGGTTCCGTTTGAAAACCTTTCCTCAAAGTTGTCCTTGAATCTTTTGGCAGGTGAGGTTCTCTGGCATTTAGAATCAGCTTGGTTCCATTCTATTTTACCGCTCTCATAATACCTGTCTGCTTGAGCTTTAAGCAGCGGCAACCTTCACAGAATTCCCCTTTCTGACTTTTAGAATTTAAGCAGCAGCGTTTTGTTTCCAAATCAAAATCATTTCTTTTCAATAAATTCAATAGTGCTTCGGAAGACATAGGCTTCCAGAAAATAAAGATTTGTCAAAGCATTGTTGCAATGAATCCATCTTTTAGCTCTTATCAAGAATTTGGCAATTGAGGCAGTTGATATTGTTTCTCTTGCAGCTGTAATCCGACCATAAAGGTTCTCCAAAGCACCCCGTGTCAACTATAACAAAGAATCATTGGCGACAACATGGCTGATGAAAATGGTTTGCAAGGAGATAGAAAGTTTGAGCAGGCTGCAGCAACAACGAGCCATTCAGAAATTGTGGAGTCAGAGATCCAAGCCGCAGAAAAGAGCAAGGAGAAAAAGGAAAGCACTAATGTAGTGCCATATTACAAGCTTTTCTCCTTTGCTGACCCCACAGATTATCTATTAATGTTTGTCGGCACCATTGCTGCAATTGGAAATGGAGCCTGCATGCCCATCATGACGATACTATTTGGGCAAGTAGTAAATGCATTTGGAAGTACTAGTACGAACACTGAAGAAGTGACTCATGAAGTTTCCCAGGTATAGCAACTATATTCTGCTAACAACACAACTCATCCATATCGATGCATCATCTGATACATATGAAATTGCAGTATATATTTAAGTTCTTTAACTTGAACTTACTTCCACACTACCATTCTGCAACATGAGGGTGAGTATTCTGTGTAGAAAATTTTGTTGCAAGGTATATTAACCACTACTTGTGATTTGGATTGGTTGGATTTTCAAGGGACTTGCTCTTGCTAATACTATCTGCTTTTACCTATTGCCTGGTAATACTACCCAACTTTACCTATTGCCTGGTAATCTCCTCAAGGAAGATGATCGCTATGTAATCCTATCCTGTTATGGAATCCATTATTAGTTGTAACTCATCCATATTTTCCATATCCTCAGGTAGCTCTGAAGTTTGTTTACTTGGGACTGGGTGCCATGGTTGCAGCACTCCTTCGTAAGTCCACATTATTATTCACCAGTCATGGCTTAATCCTTAAAAAAGTTGTTAGAGGCTTAGAGCTAAATTGAGAACTGAAATACCTGAGTTTGATTTGTACCAGAGGTATCTTGTTGGATGGTCACCGGGGAGAGACAGGCTGCGCGAATAAGAAATTTGTACTTGGGAGCCATTCTCAGGCAAGAAATCGGCTTCTTCGATAACGAAACTCACACAGGAGAAATTATTGGGAGGATGTCGGGTGACACTATTCTAATTCAAGATGCCATGGGTGAGAAGGTATTGACATATATTTTCTTAGAAATATGCTAGTAAATAGAATCTGATGTATCATCTTACTTGTTAATTTTTGTTGCAGGTGGGAAAGTTCTTGCAGCTATTTACAACATTCACTGCAGGTTTTGTCATAGCCTTTATTAAGGGATGGAAACTTACCCTTGTCATGGCATCTTCCATTCCCCTTCTCGTCCTATCTGGTGCCGTCATGGCCATTACTGTGTCAAAGATGGCATCCCGTGGGCAAACTGCTTATTCACATGCAGCAAATATCGTGGACCAGTCAATTGGTTCCATCAGAACGGTATGCGCAGTTGGATAAGAAATAGTTTCTTTGCCACTTCATTTCAGAATCATGATCATGATGGCCATTTCCAACGCAGGTTGTATCATTTACAGGGGAGAAGCAAGCTGTGGTTCAATACAACAAGTCTTTGACCGAAGCTGTCAAAACTGGAGTGCAAGAGGGCTTGGCTATAGGAGTCGGTTTTGGTGTGGTTGCATTTATTGTATTCTCCACTTACGCTTTGGCTGTATGGTTTGGTGCTAAAATGATTCTGAATGATGGATATAATGGAGGAGATGTTGTAAATGTAAATTTTGCAGTGTTGACCGGCTCCATGTAAGTTGCAGTCTGCATCTTTTTCATTTTTCTGAAAGATCAATCTCTCTTGAGTTGTGTTAAGAACATTTTACTTTATTTCTTAAATCATTTTGATTTATTTGTTTGTCAGGTCTCTAGGACAGTCATCTTCTTGCTTAAGTGCATTTTCTGCTGGGAGAGCTGCAGCGTTTAAGTTGTTCGAGGTAATTGATAGAAAGTCACAAATAGATTCTTACAACAGCAACGGACGGACACTAGATGATATTCAGGGAGATATAGAACTGAAGGATATTCATTTCAGTTATCCAGCAAGACCCGATGAGCAAATATTCAATGGCTTCTCTCTCGCAATACCTCCCGGTACAACTGCAGCTTTGGTTGGAAAGAGTGGAAGTGGGAAATCTACAATTATTGGTTTGATTGAGAGGTTTTACGACCCGCACGCCGGCGAAGTTCTAATAGACGGCGTTAACCTCAAAGAGTTCCAGCTCAAATGGATTAGACAGAAAATTGGCCTGGTCAGCCAAGAACCTGTGTTGTTTGCTTGTAGCATTAAAGATAATATTGCCTATGGGAAGGATGGTGCAACTAGTGAAGAAATCAAAACTGCTTCTGAACTTGCCAATGCTGCCAAGTTCATAGATAAACTTCCTCAGGTTTAAATAGAGATGCAATTAAAATTTGTTTTCTTTTATTTGGAATTTTTATTCCAAGAAAGCTTTTAAGTTAATATAATATCAGGAGAGCCATTGTGTGTGTGGCTTTCAGACTTAATAAGACAACAAACCTGGGTGCTTGGGTGATTTATCATTGTTAACTAACAAGAGTAGATGCTTTCAGGGACTTGACACGATGGTTGGGGAGAATGGCACTCAGCTATCTGGCGGCCAAAAACAGAGAATTGCTATTGCTAGAGCAATTCTAAAAGATCCAAGAATACTCCTTCTAGATGAAGCCACAAGTGCTCTTGATACAGAATCTGAAAGAATTGTGCAAGAGGCATTAGACAGGATTATGATCAACCGAACCACAGTTGTTGTAGCTCATCGCTTGAGTACAGTAAGGAATGCTGATGCAATTGCCGTTCTTCACCATGGGAAAATTGTTGAAAAAGGTACTGCTTTTGCTCACATTGCTCTCTCTTAATTGGTTACCAAATTTGATTAATGTATAATGTAGTGGAAAACAAATTGTTCTTGATTATTTCACTTTGTTGATTAATAAGTATTCCTTATTTTAGAATGACAAAAAAGTGTTTCCCTCCCTCTCTGTCTCTCACACTCATAGATTACTGCATCCTGATTCACATTAACTGACCAGGTTCCCACAAGGAGCTGACCAAAGATCCTGAGGGAGCATATTATCAGCTTATAAGATTGCAGGAAACGAGGACAGCACAAAATAATGATGTTCTAAATAATCCAGATGGGCCAGAAAGCTTAGCAGATTCTGATAGACATTTAAGTAAACGCTCATCTTTCCGACGATCAATAAGTCGAGGCTCATCCCTTGAACACAGTAGTCGTCACTCATTCTCAGCTGCATTTGGTGTGCCCACTGGAATTGATCTTCCAGATACAGCAACAGCAGAACCCTATATTCTTGATTCAGAGCCATCCGAACCACTTCCAGAAGTCCCACTTTTTCGCCTAGCCTATCTTAACAAACCAGAGATCCCAGTGTTAGTGCTAGCTGCATTGGCTGCAATAGTGGCTGGTGCAATATTACCTGTTTTCGGAATACTGGTCTCTTCTATGATCAAAACATTTTTTGAGCCACCAAATAAACTCAAAAAGGATTCGGAATTTTGGGCATTAATGTTCGTTGGTATCGGCGCGATATCTTTATTTATTCAGCCCGTAAAGCACTGTTTTTTTGCAGTGGCTGGTTGTAAATTGATAAAAAGGATTCGATCAATGTGCTTTGAGAAAGTGATTTATATGGAAGTAGGCTGGTTTGATCAACCTGAACATTCAAGTGGTGCAATTGGTGCAAGACTTTCCGCAGATGCAGCTATGGTGAAAGGTCTGGTTGGAGACGCACTTGGTATGCTAGTTCAAAATCTTGGAACTGCAGTTGTTGCTTTGTTTATTGCCTTTCAAGCATGTTGGCAACTGGCTTTCATCATGCTTGCCGTGCTACCTCTTCTAGGAGTTAATGGATTTATTCAACAAAAATTCATGAAAGGTTTCAGCGCAGATGCAAAGGTTAGTCAATCTGTAAGATTATTCTACATATCATGCAAATAGACACGCAATCTCAGTAATTAAGTTTAGATGGTTACAGAAAATGTATGAGGAAGCAAGTCAAGTTGCAAATGATGCAGTACGGAACATTAGAACGGTTGCATCTTTCTGTTCCGAAGCGAAAGTGACCGGACTTTACCAACAGGCTTGTAAAGGTCCCTTGAAGACAGGTATGAGGCAAGGGTTGGTAAGTGGGATAGGATTTGGACTATCTTTCTTCTTGCTCTACGCAGTCTATGCTGCCTGTTTCTATGCTGGATCCCGTCTTGTCAATGCTGGCGCCACAACATTTTCTGAGGTTTTTCGCGTAAGTCTCTTCTCTGCCTTAACAGGATTTACAAGTTTCCATTTCCAACATTCACTAACTGAGCACATGAGAAGTAAAATGATTCCTTAAGGTTACCAATTATAAACTATTGTTGGTTTGCAGGTATTTTTTGCTCTCACTATGGCATCATTTGGGATTTCTCAAACAAGTTCCCTCGGTCCTGATATCATGAAAGCAAAGGCTGCTGCAGCTTCTGTATTTGCAATTCTAGACCGAAACTCAAAAATAGACTCTACTGATGATTCTGGGACAGCAATAGAAAATTTTAAAGGAGATATTGAGTTTCAACATGTCAGTTTCATATACCCCACAAGACCTGATGTCCAAATTTTCAGAGATCTATGCTTAAAAATTCGTTCTGGCAAGGTAACTCTATGTCAGTTTCCTTCAATGTTTTTTAGTGCAATCATTTCTAGACCAAGCGTGCGCTGTTAAGACTAGAACCAGAACTACACATGGTACCATAATCTCTTCTGTATTTAATTGTATAAATTTCATTTTTCAGACAGTTGCTCTAGTTGGAGAAAGTGGCAGTGGGAAATCAACAGTGATCTCATTGTTGCAGAGATTTTATGATCCTGATTCAGGTTACATAACATTAGACGGAGTTGAAATCCAGAAGCTACAAATCAAGTGGTTAAGACAGCAAATGGGCCTAGTCAGCCAGGAGCCTTTGTTATTTAACGACACTATCCGAGCCAACATTGCATATGGAAAGGAAGGAATCGCAACGGAGGCAGAGATTTTAGCTGCGTCAGAATTGGCAAATGCCCACAAGTTCATCAGTAGCTTACAACAGGTTCGTAAGAAGACTTGTCATTATAAGCTTTTGTCAGCATTTCTAAGGAAAGATAAGTTCAAATTACTTACTATATGATAACAACTGGAATAATAACAATCATGATCATAAATGCTTGCGGGAGTGATTGTTTTCAGAAAATATTGCGCAGGGTTATGACACAGTTGTAGGTGACCGAGGCATCCAATTATCAGGTGGACAGAAGCAACGAGTGGCAATAGCACGTGCGATCATAAAGGCTCCGAAAATATTACTGCTAGATGAAGCAACCAGTGCTCTGGATGCAGAATCTGAACGAGTAGTTCAAGATGCATTGGAAAAAGTTATGGTGAATAGAACCACTGTGATAGTAGCCCATCGGTTATCCACGATCAAGAATGCTGATGTTATAGCAGTGGTTAAGAATGGTGTGATTGCAGAGAAGGGAAGGCATGACACTTTGATGAATATCAAGGATGGTGTCTACGCTTCCTTGGTATCATTACATACAAGTGCTTCATCGTCCTGAATCAAACATTGGAGGCCTTTGTTGATCATATATATATATGCGTGCATGGTTTGGAAGTAGTACTATTTTCTGCAGGGTATGATGAGAGTAGAGGATTCGATCTATGTATAATTATTATCTTTTCACCATAAATTAAAGAGTAATTCTGTGTATTGCTGCGATTAATATCCATTGATTTCTTCAAGTCACGAGGTCACAGATTGATGTATATAACTATATATTGTTAAGCATAAGAGAGTTACAGTTACAAAGATTCAAACTTTGTAACTGACAGACATTGAAGACCAAGAAGAGAGTTACAGTTACAAAGATTCAAACTTTGTAACTGTTACATCTCCAGCTAGCTAACGGATATTGAAGACCAAGAAGAGAGTTTCAAAAGAGAGTTACAGTTACAAAGATTCAAACTTTGTAACTGTGAACTTTTTGTTTATGATGGATATTCTGCTGCATTGATAAACCTGCACTAATCATGATTTTAAAATTGAAATTCAAATTATATTTGTAATAACATTTCATAACTGATTAGTTTAGAATGTATATATATATGAGCTTCTGTTGTATCATAATTATTCATTAAGAAAATCTATACACATTACATTTTCTCTTATTCTCTGTTTATCATTCTTTCTTGGTATCAGAGCTCTTTAGCTCACGCTTCTTTGATCTAAGCTTCCGCAAAAGATGTCTTTTTCCAACAATACTAGTAACCTTTTACATCTCAATCCAACAGTAGCTCCTACTTCTTTTAAGCTCGATGGAACAAATTATTTAGGATGGCAATCTCAATTTCTGCCCTTCCTTAAGAGCAATGATCTTCTAGGGTTCGTGGAAGGATCTGAACCTGTCCCTGAGAAGACAACTGCAGATGGTACTACCAATGCTGCATATACTGTCTGGTATAAGAAAGACCAGGCATTACTTGGACTTATTCTGTCTTCAATCAGTCCAAATCTTGTTGCCTCATTTTATGGCCAGAATACATCCAAACAAGTCTGGAATGCACTCAAGATGAAATTCTCCAATCAATCTAGATCTCGCATTGCACATATGCGAAGACAACTGCAAACTATCACACAAGGATCCAAGAATTGTTCTACATACTTGGAGGATGCCAAATCCATTGCAGATCAACTAGCAGCTGCAGGCAAAATAATTGATGATCAAGATTTAATTTCCTTTATACTTGGAGGACTTAATCAGGAATATAATCCTTTCATTACTTCCTTCAATTTTGTCTCCAGAGACAATGAATTTACCTTTGAAGATTTCAGTGCTGAACTACTCAGTCATGAATCTTTACTGGAGACTCAACGATCAACAATGGTGTCTAACACTACTTTTGCATTTGCTGCTAACAAGAAGTCTCCATTCACAGCCAAGAAGAAACCTTATATTCCTTCTCATCGATCAGGAGGTCCACAACAACGAAACTCATATCCTAACGCTTTGTTAGGACAACCTGCTGTGGCAAGACATAATTCAAACCAAACTACCACACGTCCAGTATGTCAAATTTGTGATCGCACAGGACATATTGCAATTGATTGCTATCACAGGTTTGACTATGCATTTCAAGGACGCCATCCTCCAACTGAACTTGCAGCAATGGTGGCTGAATCCAATACACAGTATGACCACCAAGTATGGTATGCAGACAGTGGGGCCAATGTTCATATTACCTCAGATGATCAGCATCTCACTCAGAAACTTCCCTACCACCAAGGAGAAACTGTGACAGTGGGGAATGGTGCAGGTTTAGTAATTAAAAGCACTGGTTCTACTTCCCTACAAATAAACAAAACCAACTTTCACCTGTCAAACATCTTACATTGTCCTCATGCATCCTCAAATCTTTTATCCATAAATAAATTCTGTCTTGATAACAATTGTTATTTTGTACTAACTAGCCATGATTTTACTGTGAAGGAGAACCAGACAGATCAAACACTACTCCACGGACAGGTTGACAATGGTCTTTATCCTATTAATGGTGGTTTCGGTCTTCCTCATAGAATTCAAGGATTAGCAGCCAAAATTGGAGAAAGAACTACAGCCGAGCAGTGGCATTCCAGACTCGGCCATCCTTCACAAGCTGTCCTGCAATCTCTTGCAAGGTCCAACCATATTAGTTTATCATCAAAAGATAATAAAACAACCAATAACACTAGCTTTTGTTCTACATGCCCTCTTGGTAAAAGCAAAAAATTACCATTTCCAAACTCCACTCATCGATCAAACAGTCCATTATCCTTGGTACATTCTGATGTTTGGACATCCCCTGTTTCTTCTATAAGTGGTTGTCGTTATTATGTTTTGTTTGTTGATGATTTCTCCAGATACTCTTGGATCTATCCCTTGCATAATAAGTCTGAGGTCTTTGCTATCTTTCTTAAGTTCAAAGTTCATGCTGAAAACTTATTCTCATGTTCTATTAAACAGTTTCAGAGTGATAACGGGGGGGAATATTTATCTCATCAATTTAGAGACTTCCTTAGTAAAAATGGAATATGTCATCGATTAACTTGTCCATATACCTCTCAGCAAAATGGCATAGCTGAGAGGAAACATCGACATGTTCAAGAACTGGGGTTAATTCTCTTAGCACAATCATCTCTAAAGCCAACCTACTGGGTAGATGCTTTTCTCACAGCAGTTTATTTGATCAACAGATTACCTACCAAAGTGTTACAAAATCGTAGCCCCTATGAAGTTCTGCATGGTCACACCCCGAATTACTCTGAACTACGTGTGTTTGGTTGTTCATGTTATCCTCTCTTAAGACCATATCAACCCCATAAGCTAGCATATAGAAGTAAACAATGTGTCTTTCTAGGATACTCACACAATCAAAAAGGGTATCGATGTCTAGACCTAGAAAGTAACAAGGTTTATATCTCTAGACATGTGGTGTTTGATGAAGAAACGTTTCCAATAAAGGATAAAGACCAGACCTCAACTTGCTCCAACTTAATTCAAACTGGTAATTCCCACTCCTTCACTGACACAGTTATTCCTTCCATTTTATTCACTAATGCTTTTGTCACAGAAACTCTTACAAACTCCTCTGCAATGGAGACTGATATAGGTCAGTTACCTACTCCTATTGAGACTTCATATGATCAACTCCCTGCAGAAACCCATCTGCTTCATGAAGACATACCAGTAGCACCATTGTTATCTACTAGAGAACCACCTACCACACAAAATGACAACCTGCATCCTCAGCCTTCATCCCATATTATCACTCGGTCAAAAACTGGCCACTCAAGACCAAAACAATTCCTTGACTATAATGTTTTATACTCAACTCGCCACCCTTTAAAAGCTCTTTCCAGTGTTTTTGATGAACAGGAACCATCTTCTTACAGCAAGGCAGTAACAAATGAACATTGGCGGACAGCTATGGGACGAGAGTTTGATGCATTAATAGCTAATGGGACTTGGTCTCTATGTCCTAGACCAGACAAGTTTCATGTGGTAAGAAATAAGTGGGTGTATAAAATTAAAAGAACTCCTGAAGGACAGATTGACAGGTACAAAGCTCGACTAGTGGCAAAAGGCTTTGATCAACAATATGGGATAGATTACTTTGAGACATTCTCCCCAGTAATCAAACCTTCCACCATCAGAGTGGTATTGTCACTTGCAGTAGCATTTAATTGGCCTATCAAACAGCTAGATGTTTCCAATGCATTCTTACATGGTTTTCTGGATGAAGAAGTCTATATGGAGCAGCCACAAGGATTCATTGATGAATCAAGACCAGAGTATGTTTGCAGATTGCATAAATCACTCTATGGTCTCAAACAAGCTCCACGGGCCTGGTTTCAAAGATTTTCTACTCATCTCCTTGACATTGGATTTCAAGAATCTTCTGTTGATCATAGTTTATTTACACTACAACAAGAAAAATCTAAACTGTTTGTTTTAGTGTATGTGGATGATATCATTGTCACAGGAACACAAGATTCAGATATTGAAGACTTCATCAAACAACTACAGAGTACATTTCAAGTCAGACATCTTGGCACTCTTTCCTATTTTCTTGGTATTCAAGCTTCTCGCAATACAGAGGGACTTTATCTCAAACAATCAAAGTACATCTCTGACCTACTAGACAAGACACAAATGATTGGAGCTAGACCGTTATCTACACCAACAGCATCAGGACCCAAACTCTCAGCTCATGAAGGGGAATTATTGACTGATCCAACTGAATATCGTCAAGTTATTGGTGCTCTTCAGTATTGCACTTTAACAAGACCTGACATCAGCTATGCAGTGAACCAATTATGCCAATTCATGCATGCTCCACGAGAACCACACTGGATTGCTACCAAAAGAGTTCTTCGTTACTTGAAAGGAACAATTGATTATGGTATTCACTACACTCAATCGACAACAACATTAGATGCTTTCTGTGATGCAGATTGGGCTGGGAATCCTGATGATAGAAAATCTACAAGTGGTTATGTTGTGTTTCTAGGCCAAAATCTCATATCCTGGAGTGCAAAGAAACAAAGTGTTGTGTCTAAATCCAGTACTGAGGCCGAATATCGATCCATGGCTCTTGTCACTGCTGAACTATATTGGCTTCGAATGTTATTGCGAGATCTTGGCATTTCATTGTCGTCACCTCCTACACTATGGTGTGATAATGTAGGTGCAATATCTCTTGCCTCTAATCCTGTTTTTCATGCCCGAACGAAGCACATAGAAGTGGATTATCACTTCATCCGTGAAAAAGTTCTTAATAAGGATATTCTTGTACGACATATTTCAACACATGACCAGATTGCAGATATCTTCACCAAAGGTCATACTTCAGCAAGGTTTATGTTTTTACGGTCCAAATTGATGGTGATTCCTATCCCCATCAGTTTGCAGGGGAATGTTAAGCATAAGAGAGTTACAGTTACAAAGATTCAAACTTTGTAACTGACAGACATTGAAGACCAAGAAGAGAGTTACAGTTACAAAGATTCAAACTTTGTAACTGTTACATCTCCAGCTAGCTAACGGATATTGAAGACCAAGAAGAGAGTTTCAAAAGAGAGTTACAGTTACAAAGATTCAAACTTTGTAACTGTGAACTTCTTGTTTATGATGGATATTCTGCTGCATTGATAAACCTGCACTAATCATGATTTTAAAATTGAAATTGAAATTATATTTGTAATAACATTTCATAACTGATTAGTTTAGAATGTATATATATATGAGCTTCTGTTGTATCATAATTATTTATTAAGAAAATCTATACACATTACATTTTCTCTTATTCTCTGTTTATCATTCTTTCTTGGTATCAGAGCTCTTTAGCTCACGCTTCTTTGATCTAAGCTTCCGCAAAAGATGTCTTTTTCCAACAAT
>Ga0307517_10010309_pt1 | contig 13092 bp, 7 predicted proteins | sample 23_EM_MG_FD_194515 | JGI IMG/M metagenome (GOLD analysis project Ga0307517, IMG submission 194515) | Populus trichocarpa ectomycorrhiza microbial communities from riparian zone in the Pacific Northwest, United States - 23_EM | ecosystem: Host-associated > Plants > Roots > Unclassified | place...
GAATTATTTTTTTTTAATATATATATATATATATATATATATATATATATATATATATATATATATGAACAGTACAACCCCGAAACGGCACGCCAAAACATTCCAAAACTAAAACATTTCATTCCAATTAAAAAAATAAAACACTTACAAAAAGGAAATTGACAACCTTGTCCCACCTCCTTGTCACCTTGTGCCATGCACTTATAAACAGTAACAAGCTTTTGGGCGTTATGTAGAAAATTGTTCTGCAATGCCATTGAGACTCTTCCAGCTGTGTTTCTAATTGTACATCACATCCCAACTAGTTTATATATGAAAGTATACGGTTCCATTCATCTGAACAGGGAACAGCATGTACTTCTTTACCAAGGTATAGAAAATCCAAGACCTGTGTATCTATATTTTCTAGCTGGTGTATACCGCCAGATATATGAAGATTCCTAATTCTATCTGGGTTTATAATCAATTTTGATTTGTAGAAATTCTTGAACATATTATCAACATCTCCAGTAGAATCAAGGGATGGAGAAGTTGAGCAGCTGACAGGATCTACGGTGCTTTTCTTCCATCCGGAAGAAATGAGTACACCAGCACCCAGGGGACTCGTTAAAACAGGGATTAGGGCTGGGATGCGGGGTCTTGTGAAAAGATTAGATGCGACAATGCAGGTTTACATTGCAGCAAGGCCAAATGGTGCAGCTCCTAGTTATGCTCTTATGTTTCGCTTGACTACACTATGGTTTCATCATCCACATTTGCAATTCTTTGTTGGAGAAATAATAGAGATGAAATACAAGAAACAAAAACGAGTGCACAGGAGTAGTTGATATTAGCAGCACTAAAAGCATGTTGAATCAGTTTGCGAACCATCAACAAGAGGTTAGCATTGATTACAAACGAAAGCTCAGGAAATTTCCACAGCAAAGATGGAAGAAGCGGGTAGCATTAAGAGCAACTACACACATATAAGATCAGGAATTCCCGTTGGTAACTGTATTCTACAAGATAGAAGGAAATCCAACTGGTCAATTTTCAAAACTTCGATTGGGGAACGCAAAACATACATATATAATTTAATTGGGCACAAACTTGGTAAAAACCCACTTCCGACTCACTAAATCTTCTGCCTGCCAGGGAGTTTAAATTTAAACCTTCTGAGAGCCTCTTGTGCATGGTTTCCATTGGCATCGAACTGAAAGCAGACCTGCCCGATTGCACAAGTCCCCCGGGGCTTTTCCCGAAGGCATCTTTCATGCTAGTTTGGAGCCTATTTGCTCCAGCACAGAAAAGCATCTTGTTGATGCGCAAGACAGACATCAAAGGGATGCACTCTAGCCTGAAGATGGAAAGCATCGTTTCCTATATAATTAGCCATATACCTGTTGCACGCAATGCGTGCAGCTTCAAGAGCTTCACTTTACACATTTTCTTTGTCCCAAGAAACAAGATGTGCACAGAAGGGAAATTCATCAACACCTCTCTTTTTTCATGCCCGTACATAACTTCTGTTATTTGGATCAGGAACTCCTCTGCCATACCTTGACTTGGGGTAGGGCTTATTTTTAATCTGCCAGCACAGCGCAGGTCTTCGAACCATGGCACCTTCCTATTATCATAACAAAAACAAAACAGAAGCTTTAAACAAATGCAAAGCCAATTCCCACTCTGAGATCAAACCAAATTTCCACATTCATTGACCAAAAATACTCCCTCAGAACCGAAATTGTTTTCAACATATGCATTCAGACAAGGCTGAAACTTTTATACGAAGTTCAATCATTGGGAGTTTCACAAGACAAATCTAGTTATAATAATCCACAATGCCAACGAATACTGAGGGTTCTTGCAACGAAGACAACCTTCATAAAAATGACCTCTAGATCTTATTACCACAGAGATAGTTACTCAACACAAAACAGTAATTAATTTTGAAACTCCTTCAAATGGCACATACAAAAACAAATTGAGCAGGCTCCCTCAGAATAAAGGCTAGTTTTCAACATGTACAGTCAGACAAGGCTGAAACTTTAATATAATGTTGAATTTCAATCATTGGGAGCTTCGTAGAAGTAAGACAACAACAGAAGTAGAACCCATTAACGATTTAAAATAAATAACAAGAAGCAAACACGAAAAAGAAAAAGAAAAATCAAGAAGGACACAAAAAATCTCTAGCGTGCATATACGGAATGGGGTTTGAAATTTGAAAGCGATACCTGCTTTTGAGTCAGGCTGCAAGGGAAGATGGTGTAAGGGCGACTCTTGTCTTCGACACCAGATAGCCCTCGTTTTATAGCTGAAGTTTCCATTCGATATGACCGCTCCAAAACCCTAATGCTACACTGGGCTGGGCTTGGATTTTGATGCTTCGTAATAGGCTTAGGCTCAGCTCTAGTTTTTTTTATCTAAAAAATTATAAATTAGTTATTGTTGCAAAATAAATTAAATAATCTTTCTACATTTCAAGATTAATCAATTCATTTTTTTACTCTTAATTATTTGATAGATATATTAAATAGAAAATAGTTATTTAAATTTTTAAATAGATCTATTAATTTTTTCATCCAATAAAATCCCACCTATTTAATCATAAATAAACAATTTACTAGAAAAGAAAAGAAAATCCTCATTAAATTAATAATTATTTGTGTAGTAGAGAGAAATAAGAGCAAGAACTGTACATTCTTAATATTAAATAATTTATATTTTTAATTTAGGAATTAAAACAATTCTAAAATATCATTAATGTCACTAGTTCGAGTTCCACAAATCTCAGGATCACTAGAAGTTTACATGGTCATTAATTTTAGGGCCGGAAAAATTAATCAAAATACGCATAAACTAGCCCGAGCATCCACGATAATAATAATGAAAAAAGAAATATCATCAATCATTGAAGATAATTTATTATCTAAAGATGAAATCAAATATTGAAGTTCATTGTTGTTCTAAGAAATTTATAGAAATCAATGAGATATCATTAAAGCAAGGGGTTTTCAATTATATTTGATATTAATTACCATGTTATTATTGATATTAGTATACAGTTTCGATTTTGCATCGACGTCTTCACTTTTTTGTTATCCAAGACGTCAAAGCAACAGGACCAGCACGGGGTAAAGCGAAGAGTTGAAATAATGGGGTTTGAGAACAAGAAGAACACCATGTCAACATGGGAAATGCGAGCGCTTCTCTCATCTAGATCACGAAACGGCGAGCAAAGTTGGCATTTTCTTTTTTCCTTCGTATCAGTTTACAGAAGATGAACACTTGGATAAATTATTTTAGAAATATAAAATATTTTCCATATAAAATATTTTTAAATAATGATGAAATGATAATATATTATTTTAGATAAATTATTTTAAATATTTTAGATAAATTATTTTAGAAATATAAAATATTTTCCAATATAAAATATTTTCGCAATACAAACACACCCTTAAAATTTAAAAATATAGACATTATTATTATTATTATCATGCATTGATTCACTATCTATATTTTGTTATGAGTGAATCAAACAAGATCATTAGATTCAGCAGAAGAGACACCGAGTAAAATCCTCAAACATACCAACTTTATTAATTGTTATAAACATTAACCTTTTATTGCAAAACGTAACTTGTTAAATCTTTAAAAAAAAAAAAAAGGAACAATTTTCTTGTAATCAATGAGAGAGAAAAAATAAAGTCGAGGCGAGAGAAATCTTTCCATCCACAACAAGAAACTTACCACCTCATCATCTTTAGAACTAAAAAAACATTCTGCTAAAGTCGTGTGATAAAAAATTCACACCAAAGAAAATCACCAGTTCACATCTATGAACTAAAAACATTCCACTTTAGTCATGGCATGGAGATGAATCGATGAAGCAAAAGCACCAACCCAATGGGTGGTTGTTTTTCCTTCTCGTCTGGAAAAAGAATGTGTCATCACACAAACAACAATTGACACAGGCTACCGAAGAGCTTAGAAGAAAGGCTGGGGTTGAATCGCTTGTTCAATTCATCAACAAACTAGTAAATGAATCGACACGGCATGCAACTTCTTGCAATCATATTAATACAGTGATCTAATTCATTGAGATCAGAATAGAAAATGAAACGAGATTAATGGTGAGAGAGCAGAACAAACATAATTATAATAGTTGTAAATGAAGAAAATCAAAGTCATGGTCATCTCCCATCTCAACTAAGTTTCAACTTATTAAAGACAAGGACAAACCTTAAAGCATCTTTAAAGTGCACATGTATATCCATAAAAACACAACCATAGATAATGATAATGTTCTGTGTAGATATCTGCAGTCTCATCCACTCATCAACCAAGTTGGTTCTGCTGCATCTCAGACTCCAGGCCAAGCCAAAAACATATTTCGTACTCCAGATAAAATGTAGCTGCATGACAAAAAGCAAGCATCATCCCCACATTAAGCTTGTTTTAACTTGGAAAATATCACGATCTCCTTTGTTTAAAGGGTAGAAGAAGAAGAAGAAAGCATTAGATAAGTTGAAACTGGTCATTCTTCCAAAATAAAAATCAATGTAACATTATTGGAAAGATAATGAGATTTAGTGCCATATGAGTTTAGAGATTAAGACCTTGATTAGAACTTTGACAAAGTTTTCTGAGCATTGGGCAAATTCCAGAGCGGCGCAGCGCAGCTGGTGCAGGCTCTTTAGCCCCATTCTCCTGCACCAGCAATGGGGTGGGGTTGGCTGATTGTTATTCAGAATCATCATAAACATCTCCATCAGAAAGATCATCAAATGTTCTCATATCAAGCTGGTAACGGAGGATACCACCAATCCCACCAAACCCTCTGCAGAACTGGGATCCTTCTTGTGATTTGTTAGTAACAAACTCTAGAGTGCAACCAAACCGCTTGTACTCATTTGCAAACCACTCCAGCAGTGGCATTTTATCTTGAACTTCCAGTTCAGCTTTGGTTTCTGCATCCCTAAAGTTGTCCTGGTTGGTTTCCTGCTCCTTATTCAAATGTTTTATGACAATCTCACCAGTGGCAGAGTTTTTCAACTGGTACCTATTAATATCCAAACTTTCCCACACAATTAGAGTTTCAACAGCACCCATCTCCAAAGCCTTCAGTGTGTCATCAACACCAAAAACATATTTTCCTGTATCCTGACTTATCTCTTCAAAGTACTTGCCAATCAAGCGCTTCTCCTGTATAAATTTCACATTGGAAAGGATTTCCGCTGACAGTTCAATTGCCTGATTAAAACCATTTTCCCCTCCATATGAAACATCAACCACGTTCAGAATTTTAGCCTGAAGTCGAGGATCAAACATATCGGATTGACTAAGCTCAGTCTTGAAGTCAGCTGATCCAGCAAGTATCAATCCCGAAACATTAGGCTGGCTGGTGGCAGGATTGATATAGAACTGTGTGGCTAGTTCTGCTGTCTTCCTCACATAGTTGTGGCGCTTCTCCATTCGAAGTCGAGCAAATCGAAGAGCAGATTGCCCTCCTCTCCCATGTTTCTTCGGAAGGTCAACAGTGAATTTATGCAGCACTTCTCTAGTGTTGCCACTCAGTGTCCCGAAAAGAGTCCCATTCCCATCCATGACAATAAAGCCGAACTTGTCATCAGATTCCAAGAGTTCGCTCAGAGCTTCTGTATGAAATTTGTTGTCACAGAGATAAAGAGACGCATTTATGGGCCTGAAAGGCTCAAAGTCAATTGTCACTTTCTTTTCCTTCCCATCTTCAGTCACAATTGTCCCAGTGTAAAGCACAAGCCCATTGGGAGGAACTTTGTTGTAAAGTTTGAGCCTTTGCTGAGCAGATGTAATAGCACCAAGCACAGATTGACGATTGACCCTGCTCTTAATGTTTGACGCAGTTCCAAACTCATCTCCAAGCATCTTAGTGACACGAGAAATCTGATCACGTGGAGGCATGATAAGCGAAATCATGCTTGTGCCATTACCTCGAGCAGCTTCCAGTGCTTTGATAAGCTTTTTTATTTTCCAAATCTCAATGTTCTTATCAGTCTCATGACCGTCTGACATTGTGGCGTGTTTAAGAACAGACAAATTTACCTGCAAAGATAGCATAAGAACTTCATAATTAACCACCAAGACAAACGCACGGTCTGGAGATATCAAAAGGAAACAGCAAGTACCAGCAATATAATGTCTAAAAGTCTAAGTTCTTGTGGGAAACTATTTAGAATTAGAATCCAAATGACACTTTTAGGATTCCTAAATCACTTAATTAAACAGGAATATGATATAACCTTTTTAAACTAAAATGAGAGGGGAAAAAACAGAACTAAACCCCAAACAACCGTCACTAAATACAAAATCATAAATTAAAAATATAAACAATAAAGTAATTCCAGTTTGCCTAGCACTGCTAATCAAAGTAGTCAACGAGAGAGAAACAGAATCCACACAGCGAAATTCAATTTCAAAAATAATAAACAAAGTAAAATCATGAAATTCGCTAAGAGAATATCCAGGATTATGACACGAATCACAGAATGCATCATGGAGATCAAATGAAAAAAAAATTCTAAAATTCAGAAGATAGTATCTGATACTACTATTATAATAATAATTGTTGAAATATTTTATTTTAATATTAAAGAAATGGAGGAGAGAATAGAAGATGGTGACGCACCTATCGCCTCCCGAGAAGAAGAGGTGGGTCTTTTATTATTTGTCCGCGAAGAGAATCGCAGAAAAAGATCGCACGCATTTTATATTATAGGATGCCCTAACCCTAACCCTAACCTAGCCCTAGTTAATTAACCCTGGTTCGATTAAAATACCCAATCATGGTTATAGTTAGATTGTTTATTATTATTCGGAGAACAATAAAATAAATTGCGGGCTAAAGGGACGGAATAATAGAATACAAGGGTGTGTGGCTGTGTGCTCTGTGCAGTTTCAAAAAACAATTTTTCTTTTTCAATTTTAGTTTTTTATTTTTCTCCAATAAAAAATTAAAAAACATGTTTATTTATTAAAATTTCAGAATATTTTTCTAACCCAAAAAAATGAAAAATATGTTTATGTTATTTTATTTTTCATTTGGAAAAATATAACAAAATGAAAATCATGTTCAGATAAAGTTTGTTTTCTATAATATTCTAAAATTTTAACATGTATAAATATTTTTTTGTCATTTTTTATCATTAATACGAGAAAAAAATTCCACCTTGTTAAATTTTTCATTAGAAGAATAAGCATAACAGTATAATATTTTTCATTGTTAGAGTGTATATTAATAATAAATTTTTACACTCATGAACAATATTAATTAAGATACAATAAATTCTTAATGATTATAATCATTTCACAATTAATTTGAGATGATTTTTTTAACCAAATTCATTTTTTGTTGTTATTTAGATGTTTATTTTTATTAACGTGGGTATCCGGGTCAGCTTATGCGTACCTCGACTTTTCCCACGGGCCCTGAGTCAATGACCATGTAAACCTTCAGTGGTCATTTTATTAGCAATCACAGGGCTCGAACCTGAGACCACAGAAAAAGCAAACCTTTTAGTCCCAAACTTTTACCACTGAACCCCCTACTAGATGATTTTTAAATGTTTTTTTTTCACCGCATTAATACAATCCTTGTTTAGAAACTATTGTTTTTCTCTATCATGTTCTATAAATAATCAATTAGCTCTATTTTTCATTCTAATAAAATTAACTTGGAATAGCACTTGTGTTCCACTACAAGTCTTTGTCTAATCTCATGGCATAAAACAACTAATCTCATTGCTACACTTTCCTGCACGCTAATATCCCTTACAAATTATTTGGTAACGCGGTGCAAACAGTGTTTTCAAAAAATTCAATTTTTTTTTTCTAAAATTTAATATGATTTGTATGTTTTGGATCGTTTTGATTTGCTGATGTCAAAAATAATTTTTAAAAAATAAAAAAAATCATTGGCATACATTTCGACACAAAAAGTTATTTGAAAAGCAACCGCTACCATAAAAAGTTAATCTCTCATCAAATTCTTTAACTTTAACTTATGACATAAATTTTGAAAAACATGTGGCCTCGTACAAAAACTCTCATGATATATAGTTAGATTTCTGATTAACACTTTAAGTACATGTTAATTCCCACTTTAAGTACATGTTAATTCCCACTAAGCATGGATGTTCTATTTTTTTAGCATATAAACTTTCATATTCTATCATATATAATATTATGATCAAGTTGCTATATTTTTTTTTTAGTTTAACATGGGTGTCCGGGCCAGCTTGCGCACCTCGACTAATCCCACGGGCCCTGAAGTTAACGACCATGTAAGCCTCCAGTGGTCATCATATGAGCAATCACAGGGCTCGAACCTGAGACCACAAAGGGAGCAAACCTCTTGGTCCAAAGCTCTTACCACTGAGGCACCACCTAGATGGATCAGATAATTCATGGACAATATTATGAAAGAAGTCAAATTATATTAACTTGGCCTGAGCTCGCTCATTTTGGTCAAGGATTGAGAGAATTAAAAGTTAGGGATATGATATCTATATATGTGCATATACATACATACATATATGTATGTACGTGTGTCTTTTAAAAAAACTCATTGATGTAGAAAAAGATAGAGAGGTAACTTTTTGGTCTAATGCTTAATTTTTATTAAATAAATAGGGATAGTGAGATTCGAACTCGTGACCGCTTGGTTATCAAGGCTTTGATACCATGTCAAAAAATCATCTCGACCCAATAGATTAAGATGTTAGATAAAATCTCAGGATATGATTTATATTATTATCTAACATATACTTAGTTTTGATTTGATGGAAAATTTTGAAAAAAATTAGATGTTTTTCAGCTTCATGCATTATGGTGAGAAAAACAAAATCTCTATTTTCTTTTTTTCAATTTGTAAGTGTGTATCATTTGAACAGAGTTCTTTTTCCTTGTTTCTTTTTATATCTCTCTTGGAAAAATAGTGTATTACTCTGCAATTAAAACACCCAAAGTCTCTTCGGTAAGAAGGAAAATACTTGTTTCTTTATCATTATATAAAAAAAAAAACTCACGAAGGTTTTGAGTTAATTGTAACATTTATCAAAATTAATTAATTAATTCTTATAAAGGATGGATAATAATTGGATTTGATGGGCCAAAGATTAGCTTTTAGATTTAAAGATGATCATTATGTATAAGATTGCTAAGATTTTTTTAAATGTTTCTCAGCATTTGATTACACCTCTAACCTTTCTTTCTAGACGTGTTGTATTAAAGTTACAAATACAAGTCATATAGAAATTTAGAGAAATTTTTTTAGTATTTTATTAAAAGTCCAAATAATAATCTCAATTTCAAAATAAAATAGATATTCTTATTTATATTAATCATAAAAAAATTTATAAAAAAAATTCATAATTAAAACTAAAATCCTTAATAGAAAAATATTTTTAATTAAAAATTACATAATTAATAGAATCCATTCATTACTAGGATTTATAAATAGTAAAATATTAATTAAATTAAAAATTTTAAGCTAAGTAGTAAAAAGAATCCAAATATATCAAGGTAAATAAAGATAATCCTGCACATTAACTTCCGAGCTTTATTTTAAAATCTTTTCGAGTTTTAATTATTATAAAATTTTAATCCTATAAAAAAATAAGGTTTTTAAAAGTTTTTATTAAACTTTTAGCTAGATTAAATGATTATTAACTATGATAAGTATTTATAATCACAGAAGCATCTTGTTGCCAAAACTTGAAAAGGTAGATCACCACCCTTGTTTTTTTTCTTATATGTTGAGAGATTATGGAAGGAAGAAAATTTATACGAGAAAATTAGTTTTTTTATACCAATTAAGAAAAATAGAGCATTTAACTTATTTTTTAAAAATTGATTTTTTTTCATTTTTTTTAAAACTATTCTAATATATCACTAAACATTTTAAAAAGTAAATGGTATGTATATTCCACCAAAGGGAAGAAGCTCTAGTTTTGATAAAAAGGTAAACTCGAGACAAAACCGAGCGACAGAAGCTGAGGTTTGGAAGAGACAAAGCACCCGGGCCAGGTAGAGCTGAGAAAATGGCATGGAGAGGACAACTTTCTAAGAACCTGAAAGAGCTTCGAATTCTTCTATGCCAATCTTCCCCTTCAAGTTCGACTACTAGGTAGACATTCGCTAACAAGAATCTTTCAAACCTCATCTTTAGACATTTCGATTTGATCGTATCCTATCATTAATGTTTTTTCTTGTACAGAACGTTTATAGAGAGGAGTTATAAGGATCTCAAAACCCTTAACCCAAAACTTCCCATATTGATCCGTGAATGCAATGGAATAGAACCTCAGTTATGGGCTAGATATGGTATCCCACTTTTTTCTCTTTCATTGTCTTGTTTGCTGTCTCATTTCACTATTTCTTTAAATTTCTCCATAGAGCTGTTAGATTTTGCTGTTACTTCTGCTGATATTCCACATGCATTTGTTGGTATATGGTAGAATTGCCTTTATTTTGTTTTTATGTGGATTTATGACAATCTTTTGAAGTGGGATTTGTCTCTTTTCTTTTAGCTTTTGTAATGAATTAGTGGTTTTCCCATTGTATTTAGGACTTCAATTAGTTTTTAGGGCTCAGAGCTATGTTTCTTTTTGTGTATTTTGGTAATTAAACCTTGGCCTTAGATACTCTAGTTGAGCATGATTTTAGAGTTTACTGGAAGATTAAGAATTTTAGTTCTTGTCTTTTGAGATGACTCAAATCAATATAGTCATTTCAAATAACCGAAATCTACAGCGTTTAATTGGATAATAGGTTTGAAAATACCCAGATTGAACTAGAATCTTGGTCTCAGATCCCTTCTATCAAATACTCAAGTCAAATGCATCCTAAACAGCAATTCTCACGTACAGGCCCTCTCCCAATTTGATTTTTTTATCCTTTTCCTTCTAAAAATATGCGTATTATTGAGAAGCTGTGAGATATGTTATTGCCACATATTTTCTCTAGTTCACATCAATAATCTTATGGGACTGAATGTTGTATGTGCCAATGGCTAAAAGTCTTGGCAGCAGATAAATCACAGTGTACTAAATTGATTTTCCTAATTACAAGTTACACTCGTGGTTCCAAGAAATTGTTATAGGTTAAGTGGTCAAGGATGGTCATAGTGGCCATATTTTTATGGCCAACTGATAGACTTCATTTCTACTTTCCTTGAATTTGTTATATCAACCGCCTAACTTAACTTGAAACAAAATAAGTTTCAATGACAAGGCAGTAGGTTAGTGACAGCTTACCCTTTGTTCAGTGGAATAAGACGCTTCTGATGGAATATCTGAGGGGCAGATCATGCTATACAATTTGCTGTAGCTTTAAAGTTGAAAGGATTAGATTTCTTTGCAGTTACTTCTTGTCTATAGTTTCTTGTTACAGAAACAGTAAAAAAAATTCATGGGTCATTTTTTTTAATGTGGTATTTGCTGAAGCTTGTTTGGGGCTATTTCTTTAATCGCAGTCCAAATCTGAAAGCTATGGTGTTTTGGACATTAAACGTTAGGTGTTTTATTTCCACAGCTAAAAGCTATGGTGTGATTGGAGGTTCATTTGATGATAATTGCAATCTGCGAAGTTAAGACTTTGACTCATGTGACCTCTGCACTTAAAACTTTGACACAGCAAGAAAGAGAGGTGTTCCTTTAGCACAGCCTGTGCTTAACATATTTTCTGCTTTCAATTATGCTTTTTCAACACGTCCTGCAATGTGTGGATGACATATCCAACCTGTCATTTGGCTAAGAAACTCGAAAATAGGAGGTTGTTTTTTGTGTGATGGTGAATTAACACCGATGTGTCTGCAACTATGGGCATGAATTGTTGCTCCATGTTCTTTCCTTGTTCATTCACAAGTACATGCTGTACTTCATGCTGGTATACGTTTGAGTTGTGTGATTTTTTTTCCTTATGCAATCACAGGTTAGTTCTTTAGCTCTATGATTGTGATGTGGAGTTGTGCAATCTTTGATTTCTATGCAGATTTTGGTGTTGAGAGGGGCGTTCGGTTGGAAGGTTTAAGTGAGGCCCAGATCTCGAAGGCCCTAGAAGAGCTTGGGAAAGTGGGTGCATCGCTTAAGGTTTGATTTCGATGCTGTTCATCTGTATGAAATCAAATAAATTGATATTTTGGGAAGATCTATCATGCCTGCTCTCTGATGTTCTCTTTTAGGATTCTTGTTTGGGAGTTGGACATCCCTTATTCGTTGTCTTTGAGTTTGATCTCTATTATAACATGGCATTAGCATGTTTCCTTCCTGTGGAATAGCTAGCGTTGACATTCTTTCTTTTTGGTATTGATAACCAGCACAGCTTTTAGTTCTGTCCAAAGTGGACAGGACCTCGAATCTGCAATCTTAAATGGTCATTTTCCTTTTTGCCTCTTAGCATTTGTTTGGAGTATACTATGGACGGTCAACTCCAACCAAAACAGTTGGTGGCAAATGGTCTTTCCTGAAGACAATCTGTTAACATTGACATGTTCGAAGTTTGTCTTTTCCATGTTTCCATAATGATCTTCAGAAATGTGAAGTGGTTTTGTTAAAATTTCGTGGGCTGTGGATCTAACCAAATCAACCAAAATCTTTCTTTGCGACGGTTTAACGTAGTTAAATGATCGACCATGTCAGATTCTAAGAAGTAGAGGCCAAGGATGAACCAGAACCAGTTCCACTTCAAGCTAGTCCGAAACATGTTTTCTCCTTTGCAATACACATTTCACTGTTCATTGAATAATAAAAAGTAGCTTTTACCCTTAACCAAAAAACTAAAGAAACTTGCAATTGAGAATAAAATTGTTTTTCCAGGGATTCATTAGTCATTATAAATTTAATTGGAGAAAAATTGATCAGGACACCTTTCTTTTATCACGATAAAATTGACTATTTTGCTTTTAAAAATAAAAAAAGTGTTAAGCTTTCCACCGAGAGTTTTTGTCTTTTACAAAAATTGCACGGTAAAGTTACAGTCATATCCTTAGAGGAGAAAGAAAAAGTGAACATGCACGGAGGTGTTTCTTTGTCTTTTTTATTTTTTTAAACAATTAAATTATGGAATTAC
>Ga0307517_10010310_pt1 | contig 13091 bp, 6 predicted proteins | sample 23_EM_MG_FD_194515 | JGI IMG/M metagenome (GOLD analysis project Ga0307517, IMG submission 194515) | Populus trichocarpa ectomycorrhiza microbial communities from riparian zone in the Pacific Northwest, United States - 23_EM | ecosystem: Host-associated > Plants > Roots > Unclassified | place...
TTTAAAATTGGATCAAATTCTTGAAAATATATATATAAAAAATCTAGGTGTCATTAATATTTTTTTAAAAAAATATTAATGACACCTAGATTTTTTATATATATATTTTCAAGAATTTGATCCAAGAAGTTGGATGGCTGCAATAGATTTATAGTTATATATTACCTTTGGCCACGACATTTTTAATAGATAAATTGCATAATTAGCACTCAAAATATATTTAAATGTCAAAATAACATAAGATGAAATATTTTTAGTAAAATAGCACAATTTAAAGATATCGCGGTTAAAAAACAATACATTTCAATAATGTCACGATTCACAACTGTGACATTAATAAAATATCGCGTTTTTGAACCGCGACATTCTCAAGTAAACCATTTTGAGAAATGACGGAACATTTGATAAAACGGTTGAATTGTAGTCAAAACAATCAGACTGTTTTGGCTACTGTAAGGTTTTAGGTCATTTTCGTGTTTTAAGCCTTAAAAAATTTATGAAATCATAATATTTGTTAATTTAAAATTTTATTTACTTTATGATTTTAAAGAGTTAAAATATTTATAATTTTATTAAAATTTGGACAGAGTTTCCTAACCTTACCCAATATTTTATCATATTTAAAAAAACATGTAAAAAACTACAATAACAGTAATCAACAAATTCTAACTAAAATCAACATATTCTCATATTTTATTATTACAAATATCCCTAGTAATGTAAAAAATATATATATATACATGCAAAATAATCATATAAATAATTTAATAATACAATATTCAAATAATTTCAAAAAATATATATATTTATATATATATATATATATATATATTATCTATTTATCTATATCTACATCTACATCATTTATCAAATAATCAAAATTTATCAGTAGCACAACTACATCTATTTAGTATTTTAGTTAATATCAAACTTCAAAAACAACGGCAGATAATTATCTCGTTTCAAAAACATCATATTTAATAAACATCACGCTTTAAAAACACAATAAGATGAAACTATTTCATTTTACCGAATCTTCTTCAAATAGTATTTTTTTATTAAAAAAAAACTTTTCAACGATCCACCGTCGAAAAGGGTCCTCCTTTCCTAGGACTTGAAATTCGTGTCCTCACCTCACTCTCGGAAAGCAGACTTGCTTACATAAACAACACCTGTTGAACTTGCCTCATTGTCTAAAAAATCTTGACCTCTCCATCTTCCAGGAAAAAAAAATATAAATTTCTTTCTGTGTTTCTTTCCTCAATCAAGTGATGGTCATGATTCGTGAACAATTAATGAGTATAAAAACAGCCCTTATCTTCTGTACATGGGCAGGAACGTTCCGGTCTTGTAGGGTTGTGTCTTGTGTGGTTTCCGTTTTTTTTTTTCCTTTTAAATTTATTTCAATTCTTGCCTTTTATGGCGGTTTAAAGTTTTAAACACCCCGACAAATTCCTTACTTAACTTGCTTTGTTTATCCAATTGACTGGTTGTTGTGGTTGTCTGTTTGTTTTTTGCTTAAGTGTATTTCTTGTTATAGCATTTAAAAAACTTTAATTCCGGTCTTTCTTTGGACTTTAGGCGCATACCCACCTTCTTCTTCCTTGTTTACATTTATCTTCCACTCGCAATTTCAAGAATTTAAAATTGTGCCATGTGTTTGACGGCTATTGGAGTTCCGGGTATTGTTAGTTTTGCTTCGAGGTTGAGGTGTTAGCTGTAGTTTTTGGATTAGTTTGCGTAGTTGGGTGATTGGGAGTTGTTGTTGAAGGGTAGATTTGATGATCTGTGAGGTTTTTCAAGCTCAAATTCTTGAGGAGAAGTGAGGGTTTGTGCAGTGGGAACTGTTGGTGAAGGGTTTAAGATTTGGGGGTATTTTAAGTTCGACTTGATGATTTTGGTTGTATGGTAGTTTCAAGCTCTGAACTTGGAGGATTCTTAGATTTGAGAAATTGGGATTTCTTGTTAAAGGGTTTTAAAGTTGGAAACCCGAAACATTTGATTAAGGGTTTTGCAGTTGTGGATCGGGTCCAGTGAAGATTTACTTGTTGGTTCTGTTCTTGCGCACTTTGAGACTAGGTTGAAGCTGCTAATTGGATGAAATGGTTAATAATAGATTTGATCATCCATTAAAGCATTCAGAAGAGGAAGGACGGGGCAGCAACTATGATCTGAATAAGAGTTTTGATCAGACCAGTGGAGGTGATGAATCAGTGACAGTTGCTTACGTATCTTCGGAGGAACAATCTGAAGCAGGTTCTTCTCAGGAAGCAGAGAAGCAGAAGACAAAGTCAGGGAAGCAGCCACTAGCTCTAGAGATTTTCAAATCAAAAAATTTGATTTTTCCTCCACCTCGAAGAGGTTAGTACTTGATATTTGGCAGCCTAAGTCGTTGTTTCTTTTGCTTTATACAGCGTACCTGATTGAAACTTTATTATACTTGCTGAATTTAGTCCTAAGGGTCTCCAGCTTTATTATTTCTCTATACTTGAGACAAACAATAATCCTAATCCACTTCTGCTCTTTCAGTTCTAAAATTATATCTTACTTTTAATATTACATGGTTAAGGTTTTTTTCCCTTTTGCATCATTATAGAGTTGATTTGATATGTTGTCTGATGTCAAGCATCTGATCTTGAAGGCTTGAATCTGTGCATCAATGCTCCTGTTGACGATCACAGTCATCAGCTGTTTGATGATGATGATAATAATATTACATTCTATAGATCCAAGACGGAGAACAGGGCTTCAAGGTATGAGCTAAAATTGAATAGACTGTCAGAGCGTGAAAAGGTAATTAGCAAGATCACATACATGGATGCATCTGCAAATTTCCTTATGTGTGATCATATATATTGTTTGGAACCTATGCTAAAAGGCCATAAATGATTTATGTGCATTATGCATATACCGTGTCTGATTATATATGATTCCCATGTTGTGTCTCTGCATAGTATATGCTCCTCGCCGATTTATTATCTCTTTTGAAATTCCCCAGTTTTATTTTAATTAAAATTACATGTTATTTTTGTTATCGCTCTCATAAACCAACATCTATGATTGGCGGAGTATCTGATAGCCTGCCTCTCTTTCCCCATTAACAAGGTTTCAAATATGAAAGTGTTGTTGCTTTATGACATTTATTGCTAGTTTATTTTGGCAATCTGATGATCGCTTATCAAGCGAGATCTTTATCCTGTTCAGCTGGATCTGAATCTCTGAACTTTTTATGCCTGCATATGATTTCACTCTATTCTTCATGACCCATCTTACACTGGTTTTCAGAAGAAACTAATCATAGAGCTAGTCAAGATACAAAACGACGGAACAGTTGAGGTTGATATAGATGAAAATGCTCCTGTTGCTTCAGAGTTGTTAGAGCTTCACTCAGTTGAAGGGGCGTCCTTTTATGTCAATGATAGCATTTCTTGTTCTAAGAAATCAATTCCAAGATTGAAAATTGCTATGCTAGTGGTTGGGACAAGAGGAGATGTCCAGCCCTTTCTAGCTATTGCAGAAAGACTTCAGGCATGTTTATACTAATTTACTGATTACTTAGTGTACTATTTTTATTTTTGCAATGTCATTTATGTTCTATGTCCTAGTTCCCATCTCTTGTATGCCCTATGTATTGATTTCGTTTATTATACTTGTATGCTTTTATTTTTACTCAAGAAAGAGTTGGGTGTTTTGTACTTTATCCTTGTTATTTGCAAAATTCACGGGCAATCTTGCCTAAGTTTTACATGATTCACTATTAAAATCCTGATGTCAGCATCACATGTTCCCCAATCTCTAGTTTACTATATCATTATAGGTTTTGTAATTTAATTTGCAAATGATCCAATATTTTCTAGCAGGAATTTGGTCATCATGTTAGGCTGGCAACTCATGCTAACTTCAGCAGTTTTGTAAGATCAGCTGGTGTAGATTTTTATCCTTTGGGCGGTGATCCTCGGGTATTGGCAGAATGTAAGAGCTCCCTAATATTTTGAATTCCCTTTTGCAATATTGTCTTTGATCATGACTCCATCAACAACACCCCGAAAGTTGTTATATCGCTATGTGTGTCATTAATCTTCTGTAGCTTTGAGGAGTTGGTGACTAAATGCATCAATATCTGGTTGACAAGTAGTTTCTTTTTTTTTTAGCAGCTGTTAAAGCAGTACAGTTTGCTATTAATTGCAACCTAAGATATCAGTGTCCTTAAACTGAATGTGTTATTCCACTAAATGCGAGGGCTTGTTTTCAGATATGGCGAGAAACAAAGGTTTCATCCCATCTGCACCAGGAGAAATATCCACACAGAGGAAGCAACTGAAGGCCATTATTGAATCTCTTCTTGCAGCATGCACAGAACCAGATATGGAAACTGGCGTGCCTTTCAAAGCCCAGGCAATTATTGCAAACCCTCCAGCATATGGTGAGCAAGCAGGAACTTAAGGATATAGTAAGATAAAATGGCATTCATCAAACTCTAACTTTCCCCCTCTGTTGCAGGACATGTACATGTTGCTGAAGCTCTTCGTATACCAATTCACATTTTCTTCACAATGCCTTGGACGTGAGTATCGAGTGATCACTTGCTTGTGATTTGAAACTAACACTACTTGGAACACCTGACTCATCAGTTTGAATAACATTTATTTTGAAGAAAATCCTGTGTTGCCTGCTATGGTATGATTCTTCTAATGTTTTCTAGAAACAGAAGGATAGAGAACAACGGTTTTTATTTGGATTCAGATTTAATGGATATGCTTTTTGACATTTCCATTGGTTTAACTAAAAGTACACATGATTGCTTGAGTCTCATGCTAATTATTTTGATCCACACATAGCTGACTTGGAAAATTCACATGCATTCTTTCTTAAGTGCATGAATTTCTGATTTAAGGAGAATCTGATGATTCTTGGATAATGCAACCAGAAAATCAACGGTGTCTGCACACGGGGGGCGCGGGAATACAGAAAGTGCCGTCAAGCCTATACCAGTACTAGTGTTTTGGCATGGTTAATAAAACAGGAAAAAGAAGGTTTAGAGACTGATATAAACCAAAATGGAAATTTGAGGAAAAGGTTAATAATAAATTTTAAAAGCATGTTATCTTTAGTGAATTATGCTTTGTTTATTTGTTTGTTTATCTGTTAGTTTTCTACTCAAGGCTATGCCTTCTCACTTCCATCTTCATTAGGCAGGCCAACATATGAATTTCCTCATCCTTTAGCACGTGTACCTCAAAGTGCTGGTTATTGGGTATGTTCTTTCTTGGTGTCACATTTTCCTATAATTTCTTTTTTCCTGTCAACCATTGGACTAATCACCACAAACTGTTTCCATGGATCCAGCTTTCATACATAGTTGTGGATTTACTGATATGGTGGGGAATGAGAAGCTATATAAATGAATTCCGGAAAAGAAAGTTGAAGCTTCCACCGATCGCGTACTTCAGTACGTACCATGGATCAATATCTCATCTGCCAACAGGTTATATGTGGAGTTCCCATCTTGTGCCAAAGCCAAGTGGTAAGGTTTCCATTTAGTTATACTGTTGATAATCTTCTCAAGCTCAGATATCTATGTTGCTGTCTTCCTTATAGTGCCTTCAATCCATAACACATTGTTATTCGAGGATGCTACTTTCTCCAAATTATGTTACCTCTACCTCTCAATCAAAACCCAATTCTTTCCTTCTTCTTTCCTTTCTTTTTATTTTTATGGGAAGAGGCAAAATCAGGGACATGGTAAAAAGAAATTATTAGATGTTAAGCACATATCTAGCCTCAAAGGTTCATACAAAAATGTTTCTCATTTTAAATTTCTAGTCTGCACCTAGGATTGGTTTTTACTTACTGAACTATGATGAAAATACTTTGAGGTTATTCATTCTTTAAACAGATTTCATGTTTCTATTGCTGAAGAAGAGCTTAGCTATTTACATGATTAAAAGCAGTCACAAACTCAACATTTATTCTAGATCTGAGTACTTCTCAGCTGGAAATCTGAAGAGTCAGTTTAATCAGCCAATCATTATTATGTTTGTTACATTTTATTTTACTTATCTATTACCATTACTGCTTTTCTCCTCTAGTAGGGAGAGAGAGCTAGTCAGACCAATGTTTTTATTTGCTCTCAACCACTGATGCTAACTGGTATTCTTAATCAACTTTGATCTCCCCCCTTTGGTTCCTTTTGTGACATTAAGGGTGTTTTTCGTACAGTCTTTGTAATAATCTTTCTATTCAGCCAAATGCAAACACTCGTGCTTCATATGTATAATCGACTTTATTAACTTATCTGCAGACTGGGGGCCTTTAGTCGATGTTGTTGGTTATTGTTTGTTAAATCTTGGATCAAAATATGAACCTAAAGAAGAGTTCCTGCAATGGATTCAGAAAGGAACTGAACCCATATATATTGGATTCGGGAGCATGGTATGGTGATTTCCCTGAAGCTGTTATAGTTTCATTTTCATGCATTTTTTTGTTTCTCTTTGTTTGTTCTGTTTGTTGGATGATGTACCTCACTATGCAATAGTTTTGTTTTCCTCTCGATGTTATTTAGTAGTTTGTAGTTCCTTTTGATACATATATACTGTGACTTTTATTGTGAATCTCATGGGTGTTTGCTAGATTGTGAACCAGAACAACCTTTAATATTGATGAATGAACGAGGCCTAGAAGAGTTTGAGATTGTATATGTTGGAGCTTGGTTGAAAATTAATTTATTTACCTATAATTTCCTAGTGTCAGTGAAAAAATAACTGATAATTTATGGCCAAGTATTGTAACTTGTGAAACCACAAAGTTCACTTTTAAACTTGTGCTGACTCTGGAAATGCCACTTCAAGAAAATCTCGTTCCTTGGTGATTTTGTAAATTGGTGTATTATATGATTGAAGCTGAAGGATGAATTTATTAACTTGAGAAAAATTAGAGCTTTGATATTATTAGCCAAATATTTCAATTACAGCTGAGTCCTCTGCTAAATTCCTATTCTCATATGACATATATGAGTGAAAAACTCTAAAGAAAAAAAGAGAGAAAAGATGTGATTGAAAAACACAATGCTAGTATGTTGGGCATGCTGTTCTCTGTATTTTTGGTTGAATATTTTTTTTTATCTTTGCATGATCCACACTCCAATTAAGATTGCTGTCCTCAATAAACTTTGCATAGTTTCCTTTTTTTCCTGCTTCTTTATATCTCAAAATTAAATGTCTATTAATCCTTGTGTCGTCTTTCCATTATATTTTAAATTCATGTAGTTAGCCAATAGAATTTTCTTTTGTTCATCAAGTTTTCTTAGAGGACATAATTTAAACTACTATATGTTTGCTTGTGAAGCCTCTTGAAGATCCCAAGAATACTATGGACATAATACTGGAGGCTTTGAAAGATACTGGACAAAGAGGAATAGTTGATCAAGGTTGGGGAGATCTTGGAAATTGTAAGTGTTTTCCTTCCAGCTTTTCCTATGCCTGTTTGCAGATACTGATCACTTTTTCAAAGAGTCATGTATAGCATAGTTCTCATTTGTATCAGCATACAAATGTCTTGCTGCCTGCATATGGCTTTGTTGACTGGTGAATCTCTATTCATTTTTCTGTTATTTTACCTGGATTTGGTGATTAATTTGTGATTTAACAATTTAGTCAACAATAATCAAAAGGAATGCTTCACGTAGGCATAATTGAAGCTTCTAAATAAATATGTTTTAATTAGCTGTACAGATATCTACTTACTTAGAGTGTGGCACTTTCCAAGATTCTAAATAAATGTACTACTCTGTAAGTTATTACTTCCCTGGCTAATATTCAGTGGGATTGGATTGCCTTCTTAGCTCGTGTTTTACTTTCTCACTCCCTTGTTTCTTCTATTAAGACATTCGTCTTCTATCCCATTCTTATACCACCACAACTAGTTTGATAGGAAATTGTAGCATTCCTCAAGTATTGTTACCAATTTGTCATCTGTCATTATAATAGTTTGAAATTGTGTGACTTTTGATTATAAAATGAAAACACATATGCGTACTACATTGTGAAATTCGTATTGTTTCTCTTCTGATTGTCGTCATGTGTCTTGCAGTTATGGAAGTACCTGACAGTGTCTTCCTTTTGAAGGATTGCCCTCATGATTGGTTGTTTCCTCAATGTGCTGCTGTGGTGAGTGATATTATAAGATCGTAATTATGTTGCAAATTAGAACTTTGTGCACTTTGCCAGTATGGTGTTTTGTTTTTCCTTCTCCTTTTACCCACTTCCAATCATATTTTCTTCCTAACAACTCTGTAACTACTAGACAATCATAAATCATATGGGGATCTGTGGTATTGCCTAGATTTAATGATATGGATGAATGACAAGAATGACATACTCTCTGTAATGAACACCTCCATTATAATACTGTGTTACTTGAGTATATTTTGGTAACATTTGATAACCAGATAGTTGATTGGAAGATGTTTACAAATGAAATGCAGGTTCATCATGGTGGTGCCGGAACCACGGCAATGGGACTAAGAGCTGGGGTAAATGCTTTTTTTTTTTTTCAAATAGTTTATTATGATAATGTTCTCTTGACTTCATGTGAGAATGACCCATCAAAATAATCAGTTTCATTAAGCTTATTCTTTGTTGAAGATTTCCATGTCAATGAATCCGAAGGTATCATGTGCTTGGAAATGGCATTAAGAGATTTAGCTTGTAACCTACTCAAATTATGCAACTCAATTGTTTATTAGAACCAATTTTTACATGTTGACCTTGTCTCCAAAAATGTTAATTGCAGTGCCCGACAACTATAGTGCCATTCTTTGGTGATCAGTTCTTCTGGGGTGATCGAGTGCATAAAAAAGGACTAGGACCTGCACCGATACCAATAGCTAGGCTCAGTGCTGAGAGCCTTTCAAATGCAATAAGATTCATGCGAGAGCCTGAGGTAATTGCAATGTGTTGTACATGGAAGAGTTGATTCATATAATATCACAAATATATTAGATTTCACTGGTATGATTTTATCTTCTTGTTAGTGTTTTTTGGTGTTTGCAATAGTAGTTACCTTAATTATCAGAAAATCTTGCTAATTCCTTTTTTTGGGTATATTTGTTATTAGTTGATCCTTCCAGTCATCTTTTAATAATTTTCACAATAATTCTCAAGTTATAAGTCAGAGCACCATTTTCACTGCGATTTAACAATTTTTTGTTACAACTCACTTTCGTCTAGTTTTATCAGAATTGGGTGGCGTCTTATGACTTTTATAAAAACCACCATCAAAGGTGTTTTCCAGGCGCAGAACGATTTCATGTTCTCAAGAAGATAAAATGTTTATTGAAACTCAGCTGAATCTAGGTTCTAAATGGAGCATAATTGTATGTGATTAACCATTTTTGAATTCTTCCTCCATTATGTTTTCATATCGATCATGCTAGCTTATCACCAAATTGCAACTTGAAATGGGAAGTTGCATGGTCACTCTTCCTATGCACCACTTTTATAAGAAGCTGCCTTTTCAAATTCCTAATGGGACTTTCAACTTGGTCAGGTGAAATCTCGAGCTGTGGAATTGGCTAAGTTGATAGAAAATGAAGATGGTGTTGGAGCTGCAGTTGATGCATTTCACCGACATTTGCCTCCCGAGCTACCCTTGCCTGCCTCATCTTCAGAGGACAATGAACAGCCGAACCCCCTGCAATGGTTTTTTATCCAAATTGAAAAGTGGTGCTGCCTATCCTGTTCATAAGCTTCTTGGAGGGTCTTTCCGTGTTGTGTAGATGTTTTTTTGTTTTCATTTTCTTTTGACCTTTTCAAGTAAAGCATAATTTGTTTTAGACATTCCATTCATTCCATTCATAGCTGGTATGGTTTTGAGGGCTACATGTAAGGTTACTTTGCCAACACTTTCTTACTTTGTGATCTGCTATTAAAAATAAAAATAAAATAAAAAGACTTGGGTTGCTGAATTTTGATTGAATTTATGGCAGCATATTGTGGCAAATCAAAGCCAGGTGAGTGTGAGGAAACGCCCTTTGATAAATACAGTATTTGACAGGATATTTTGAAACATCTAGTTCATCGAACTGAACTGCAACACAACCTGATCATGTTTTAACCTATAATCACTCTTATCAATGGTAGATTCTTAGGTGAAGTGTTCAAAATCACGAAACCATTTCAAGGTATTTTTACATCCCATCCCGAAAAGGGCATTTCAAGGCCAATTATTTCTGATTTTTTCAAAATCACTTGAGAGAAACAGAAGCAGAGAGAAATACTTTAAATCTCAATTATTTTCCACACCAAAAGCCACCTTATTACATATCCACACATATTATCACTTCTTATATATTTTGATGTCTCTCCACCTTGATTCCATGTAATAGCTTATATTGCGAGGCGCAGCATAGACTCCACATTTGAAGTACAGATCGCCAGGCCCTTGATCGTGGGTTGAATATCTCTCTTCACCATCAATGAATACAGTTAGCCTACCTCCATCCACATCATGGATTATATTTAGCCTGAACCACTTGTCATAAAGATCAGTAGCCACCAAGTCTCCACTATAGTACCTCATGTTGCCATCGTAGATCCTTAGTATCAAAGTGGTTGCTCCATGAGACGCACCATGTATCTGTGCTACTGTCACACCTGATGTTCCATTTGGCACAAAACCATAGCCTTCAAATTGCCACACTCCTGATGAATAGTCAAGACCCTGCAAATTCCACAAACCAAACCAGTTAGAGAATGTGAAGTATATACGACCCAGTAGCTTGGACTGCATTTCTTTAGAGTTATTCTGTTTTAAAATACACATGATGCAGACAATGAACTGTCTATAATTCAGTAGGCAATTCTTTGATTTCCATATCCTTTAGCTAAGAGAGAAGGAAAGGGGCAAGAGGGTTACTGTAATGCGAACTTCAGTTCTTGGTTGGGTGTTGCTACTGGGGTCATGTGGCTTATCTGTAGCATAGACCCACAAATGGCGTATTCCATCTTCATAGCTGTATCGCTCATTTAGCGGTACGTTATATGGCTTCTGCAGCACAAAATTTGCTTCTGTTAATGGCACAGGGGTGAAACCATCTGTAGGATCAGCAGCACTGCATAGAAGATTGAAGCTTTTTAATGAGACAAGGGCCAAAAAGAGAAGCAGATGAGAGTAAGATCTTTCCATACTTATTTCCCCTTTCCTCAACTCTCGCTAGAATACTGGTGTGAGCTTTAAGATGCTCAAAGCAGGTATTTGTAGGTCAGCAAGAACATTTGAAATGAATTAGTTTGGGAATTAAGAATGAAACGTTGGACTTGTATGGATGTCTTTTCTTACAATTGAAAACTAAGGATAATATACCTCTTTGACCAATGTCAAAAAAAAAAACAAATTCCTCGAACATGAACTGCCCAGTTACTTCCATTGAGGCAGGTACATTTCATTAAATTAAATATTACCATCACATGCACTGTGGCATTTTCTGTATCCATGGAGTCTGTATAAGAACATGCTCCTTTCTTCTTATCATCACTCGTGTACTAGTGCTATAAATATTATTCCCTTAATAATTAGCGAATGAACCCAGGTGACCTGAGCAAGAGATTTTCAATCCATCTTGCCTTGGGAAGAAGCCAACAAATTGTTCAGGCTGGAAGTAGCTGTCTCTCTTCTCCGCCAATCCCTGATCATTCCATTTCATACGGTGCACGGAGCCATATTTTAACTTTGTATCCGACGCTACTTCATGGAGTTTACCTGATTTTCCTCCCCACGTTCACGTCATTGCCTAGTAAACAATGATGACTCTTCTAGCTAATCTTGTTTTCATCCAGATGCTTCCAAGAGTTGCAGCTTCTAATTTAATGCTTAGTGATTAATCTTTATAAGTTAATCTAAATAATTTTGAAAAAACCATGTTACCCATTGGTGCTAACATTGAAAATTTTGTTTTAAAGGATATTTAGATATTTTTATTGTGTTTTAAAATATAAAAAGACATATTTATATTTTATCAATTTAATAATAACTAATTTGACATATGAAAGTCCATGATGCTTCTTATTACTGGTTTTAATTAATTTTAATTTGTATAGTAATATATATGACTAGTTTTAGTAATAAATATATATAAGAGCTACAAAAAATATTAAAATATTTATCCCATAATCAATTTATAAAATTATTGGTGGAAAAGAAATGAACAATTATGAATTCCTCTCCATGCAATTCTACCCCATAGCTATAAGAGCTACAAAAACCATCACGGGCTTTAGGGTAAGAGAAGTTCATAAATAAATAAATAAATAACCCTTATTATTCATCTAGTTTGTTTCAGACCAAAGTAGAAATCTACTAGCTAGATTGGATGCATAGTGACAGTTTAATTCTAACGAGCAGTTTGCTGTGGATTTTTTTGTTAGACATTAGCGTCGTCGCCATTAAATCTTTACTCCACTGCTTAATTAACCTCTTGGATTTCATACGGACCTGATACCGCATTAAAAGCTATTTATCATGTTTGAAAAGGTTATTTTTTAAAAAAAATTATTTAGAAATATATTAAAATAATATTTTTTTTATTTTTTAAAATTTATTTTTAACATCAATATATCAAAACAATTTAAAAACACTAAAAAAATTAATTTCAAAAAATATATTAAAAAAATATTTTTAAAACACAAAAATATAACTTTGAATATCCTGAAATCTTCATCCTGAACATTGCGTGTGTGAAGTTCACAATTACTGTTTGCTAGGATAATCTATATATTATGGCTATTTTTAATAATATCACTTTCTTCATTAAAAAATGGTCTCTGGCTTAAAAAAGAATGTAATTGATAATTTTGAGGTTATGTCTATTTAATCGCTATTTTTTATTAAAGTTTTAAAACTAAAATACACGTGCAAAGCATGTGATTATTTATTTATAAATGGATTTTGACTCTACATCAGGTTTTGTTTGATGTAGTTTTATAAATTGATTTGAGTTAATTTTTATTTTTTAATTAAAAAATAATAATCATAAATATGTTTACTGAGAATAGATTTTGACATTAATTAATGAAATTATTTCTAAATTTTTAGTT
>Ga0307517_10010311_pt1 | contig 13091 bp, 9 predicted proteins | sample 23_EM_MG_FD_194515 | JGI IMG/M metagenome (GOLD analysis project Ga0307517, IMG submission 194515) | Populus trichocarpa ectomycorrhiza microbial communities from riparian zone in the Pacific Northwest, United States - 23_EM | ecosystem: Host-associated > Plants > Roots > Unclassified | place...
AATAAAGATGCAACATATCTCAGAACATAAAGCTGGCTAGGTACTAATGAAAACACATTAGTCCACCTTCCTCACAAAACTATAAACCTACATTCTCTCAAGTGACCCCCCTCGCTACCTTTGTTTTTGTAGAAGCATTCGAATGCACATCAAGAATCCAATATACTCACATCAAAAAATGATTATATGCATCCTGTGCATGCGGAGCTCCAGGTCCAAATTGCATTACATAATTTCCACAATAGCATATGTACATTTCTGCCACACAGTAATGAAACACCCAATGCCTATATATTATACAGAAACCATGAATTTTCTGACATACTAGAACAACAAGTCTTTAGCATCCCAAGTCCTAAATCCTGACCTGACCATCACTGAGTCAGGAAGACTCATAATATCTCAAGCATCTAATACACAGAAAACATCACAGAAGACTTCTGGATAATCATATCATTTAATCACATTGGTATTTAGCTAATTCAAATTTAGTGATCCAGTTCATCAAGGAACTGTAAGCTAAAACCAACATATAGTAAAAAAAAAAAAACATTTAAAATTACGAGCAACAAATTCCAAGCTGCAAATAAAACAATGAATCAACAATCTCATCAGCAAACAAACACAGTATTAAGTCATATTTATATTAACATGATTAAATCTCAAATTCAAAGAAAAGAAAGCGCATCCACACAGCCAATTCAATTCACATATTAGCTGAAAAAGAAAATTACAAAACTACCAGAAACATTAACCAAAAAAAAAGCTTGCATTAAAATTATGCAAATTCCAAAAGACAGTCAATCAGTCGGTCGGTCAAAAAACCTTTTAATCTGACTACACATTATTATCAACAACCCCAACAAAAACCCACGAAAGTTTCGCAAAAAACAAGCATACCCAGATCTCCAATTTCACTCAGAATCAGCAGAACCGGAGAGGCCCAACTTCTCCGTCTCGAGTCGTTCAAGTGCTTTCTGATGAGCCCAAGTTTCAATAGTGAGATCAGGCTTAGCATTGAGACCAACACCAAGGATCACAATCGTTAAGAAGCTAGTGATGTAGCACGGCAACTCCCAGTCTTCCCATTTACGAGGCTGTCCAGGTGGTAGTGGGGTCCGATTGAATAGGTAACCTTTCGGTTGTTCCTCGTGTCCCGGCGATGTCCATCTCCCAGATGATGCTCCGCCGCGGGTTCTGAGGGCGGAGGAGATTCGATGGCGGAGCATGGAGGATGCCGTCATGAAGGGCATTGTTTTTGGGTTTTCTGAGAGAGGTGTGTGAAGAACGTCCACAGAAGAGAGTGTGGTTAATGCGAGAAGTCTGTTTTGAAGGTATTTTGGGAATAAGGCAAAACAGCGTCGTTTTCCAGTCTGATTGTGTTTATTTCTTTTAACATTTTTAATTGGAAAATTATAAAATGAAAATTAATATAAATTGAATTATTATTAATTAAAAATAAACTAAAAGGGATTTTGCTTTTATTGTATATCACCTCATAAAATACTATTTATTTCAATAATATTTTTTTTTTGCTTTTTATTTTTATATTTTTTTAAATCTATATTTCTTTTTTAAATTTTATTTTTTAAGATTTGATTTATGGAAGATTGAATTTTATAATTTATTGTGATTTGTTTTATACATGGTTAATTTAGTCTCATAACTCGTGTTACGAGTTTAGCGAATTAACTCAGTTGATTAGGGTTTTTTTTAATTGATTTTTTTTATTCTTTAACATTAGGTTAATTAGGAATTAGACTTCATAGTTTATTTCAATTTATTTTTTATGAGATTATCTCGGTCTCATGACTTGGGTCGCGAGTTTAGCAAGTTAACATGGTTAACTCAAGTTTTTTTTTTCTTTTTTTAATTGATATTTTTTTTCAATTTTATCCTTCAGCATTGGGTTGATTAGTAATTAGGTTTCATGATTTATTTTGGTTTGCTTTTTATGAGGTTATTCTAATTTTATGATTTGAGTTACGTGTTTTGTAGGTTAACCTGGATAGACTCATATCGTTTTATAGTGTCTGTTTTTAGATTGATTTTTTTTTTCAATTTCATCTTTCAATAATGAGTTTATTAAAAATTGAGTTTCATAATTTATTTTGATTTGCTTTAAATAGGGTTATTACAATCTCATGATCTTGGTCGCGTGTTTGGCAGGTTAATCCATGTTAGCTCAAGTCAATTTTTTTTTATAAGAGGTTATCTCAATCTCATTATTCAGGTCACAGGTTTGGAAGGTGAACTCAGGTCGATTTTTTTTGTTTTTTTATTATTTTTTTTAATTTCAATTTTCAACATTAAATTGATTAAGAATTGAGTTTTATAATTTGTTTTATATAAGTTATCATAGTCTCATAATTCAGGTTAATCTGGGTTGGTCCAAATCGATCCAATATGTTGTCGTTTTAATATTTTTAAAAAAATATTAATTTTTATGAGTCAAATTATATTTTTACCAGTCATTCGAGTTTCCTTTAACCCAATATTAATCGGGACAAGTTAGATTAATCTCCTCATTGTTTGATGTTTTTTCTAGAAAAATATTAACAAAACTTGAATATTTCTTTTATAAGTTAAAAATACTGATTGAACTCGAAACATAACGGGTGAAAAACGACACAGTCATCTCTATAGTCAGGGGCGGAATGAAGGGGTGGCAAGCAGGGGCCCGGGCCCCTGCAAGATTTTTTTTTTTTATTTGGTAATTAAATGTGAGAAGTTATAATATTTTTTAATGAGATGGGTTCTTTTTACAGTACATATATTTGTTATCCTTTGCTTTACTTTTGAATTCCTTTGACTTTACCTTAATTTTATGGTATCTACATGCCTACGTGGAAAGAAAAAAAATATAAATTTATTAATATGTTTTGCTACTTTTTCTCTCCCTGCAACTCTCATATAAATGCCTGCAGCACAGCCTTCTGCGGAAAGATTAAAGCAGATTATCGATTAATTCATCTTTTATTAAATAGAATAAGGTAACTGGATTTCAATACCTTAAATTTAAAATATATTTTTATTTTATTTTGAGATGTTTATTAAAAATTCATGAGATTTTTTTTATAATTTTATAATTTTTCTTTTTTTTTTCAGATTTACTAGTTTTAACAATTGTTTTTTGAATTCTTGATAGTGATTTTTTTTCTAATTAATTAAATATATTTTATTGGTTTGTTTTGATTATGTTTGGATTTTTTTTATGTTTTGTTTTTAGCAGAGCCACCAAAATTATCAATTTTTTCTCACGATATATGTTTTGATTTGAGGTTGAATGAACAAAATAAGAAGAATTGATTCTTTTTTGAAGGAAAAAAAAGAAAAAATATTTATCCATTAGTTGACAGGTTGATTCGACTTATTTTGATTCTTCCTGTTTCGACAACAACTACTGAACGAGCTTTCTCAGCGATGAAGATTGTTAAAACAAAACTTTGCAATCGGATGAAGGATGATTTTCTTGCAAATTATTTGATTGTCTATATAGTAAAAGAAATTGCTGAAAGATTCACAATTGATATGATAATCAAAGATTTCTATTCTATGAAAGAACGACAAGCACAATTAAAATAAATATGTAAGAATTATTCTTTATTATTTTTTACTTTATTTAAAAGTTTATCAAACATAAAATAATACTTCGCTTTAGCTAATGTTTCTTATATACTTTGTATGTTTATATTTGACAGGTATAAAGACCAACAACATTAAAGCGATGGATACATCATGAAGATGAAATTAACTTTATTGCTTTGACTCAATTTGGTATTGTTCCAAACATTTTACCTTATACAAATGTCATTATATGTTTGTAATAAGTTATTTGAATAAAACTAAATTATGCTGATTTTTTTTACAACTCATGTACAATAAATTAAAACAAATATTATATCTTGTTATATTATTTTTGGCCACCCCTAACAAATAATCCTAGCTCCGCCCCTGCACACGGGCCCTGAAGTTAAGGATCATGTAAGCCTCCAGTGGCCATCATATGAGCAACCACAGGGTTTGAACCTGAGACCACAGAGGGAGCAAACCTCTTGGTCCCAAACTCTTATCACTGGGCTACCACCTAGATGGTTGTGTCAGATCCTTCCTTGCTTCCTGATCCATTGACTGCATAACTGTGTGATTCATAATGACAATTAACTTGCAGTTTTTTTACCTCAACTTTTCTTAAAGCACTTATAAACCTTTGTTTTTTATCCAAAGAACTGATTTGGCAACAAGGGCATTCCAAAAAGTGATTGTTCCTCAGTTTAAAGTAATCAAAATCATCGAACAAAACAGGATGCCATGCCATGATTGATGTTATTAAAAGACAAAATACAGCATCTAGCAAAATCCTATATAGTTCAATCATCAGCAGCTGTATAAATTTTTAATACAACTTTCAAATTTCATTGTTATAACAAGCTCTAGCACCTTAAATTGTACTATAGAAATCAACACATCATGGTAAGATTTTGTTGGCTGCAGGAAAATTGATATTTAAGATAACAACAGAAAAAAGTGGCAATGCTTGCCTTTCAACTCAATAGGCAAGCCATGACAATACCAACCAGGCACGTAATGAACTTTGTAATTTTGAAGAATCTGAAAAAATCAAGGAAAGAAATTAGAATGATCATTTTACTCCATATCAAATCGGAAGTACTGGAAGTTAAATTATTCCCTAATTAAATTACAGACCCAAAACCCTTGCATACACCATGATACAGTATCGATGCTGATGGCCAGCATTCTCAAGTTATTCATGTACTACATGGTCAATATTTGTACATATAAAAATGACATCAATGTTTAGTCACGAGAATCGTGACAAAAATGCAGTCATCGAGTAGGAAATGCTGGATGGTCTATCAGATTTGCACTCCTTTTTTTACTGTTTGATCCATCTCAGCAAGGGCATTGCAAGGCCCATAGATTTATTTAGGTAATCTTATAAGTTTTTTTACTAGTTATACATTGAAACATTTCCAAATTGGAATTTATAGATTTACATAATAAATCAATTTCTGTTGGTCAATTTCTTTCATATTTATTATAATTAAATCATAATTATTTAGTAGGTGGTTCAGTGGTAAGAGTTTGGGATCAAAGAGTTTGCTCTCCCTATGATCTCAATTTAGAGCCCTATAGTTGCTAATATAATGGTCATTGGAGACTTACATGGTCGTTAACTTCAAGACCTGTGGGATTAGTCGAGGTGCGCGCAAGCTGGCCCAGTCATCCATGTTAATAAAAAATATATATAATTAAATCATAAAGAAACTAAGGGTAAAACCTAAATTTACAAGGGAGGAAGGGAACACGCCTTATAACGGTTAATTATATCCTTCAGGATCTTATTCAAGGCATGACCCATGTGTAAATCAGCATTGGCATATGGCGGTACATCATGAAGAACAAAATTTTCCTTACAAAGTAAGCTAATTTTTTTCATACCAGATATGAAAACACACAGATAAAGACAGCAACAAAACCCCCCACCCCGTCATTTTTATCAACAACTCTCTTGAACACTTGATTATCCTCCCATAATTTCTGAATCTCAGGCTCCCTCACCAAAGCATTCGCTGTCATCCCAAACGTTGTTTTGGTAAATCAACCGTATGCTTGTACCTCCCTTCTTCTTGCTTCTCCCCTAAATCCAAACAATCTAATTAGCTCTCATTGCACTTAATGAATGACAACTATAACAGATACCATCATCTAATTAAGCAATAAAAAAGGGTAAAAAACACGCCCCCGGATGCTTTTTTAGCAGCCATAACAGGTCCTCGAGATCTATGCTTCGAAAGGGAAAAGGGGCCGTCACTGGAACACGTAGAAGAGTAGTGTGTAACGGTGTAAAAGAGAGAAAAACTTAAACGAATAGCCTCCTTTTTTATAAAACAAGCCAACAGAAGTAGCAGTCCTCGAAGAAGAACAGCTACTTCTTTGCAACAGTACTTGAAAACACACAGCAAACAATTGCTTTTTTTTCAAAATTTACAAACTCCAGATTACTTGAAAGATTCTTGGAAGCATTTTATCAAGCAGAAGATGCGCCGTAAAGATAAAGCCACAGACAGCACTAGAAACAGCGAAATAAAATCGAGGAGGAGTGTGAATTCCTTCGTACCCTATGAGAATGTTAAGCTCAGCTTAACATAACAAGAATAAGAAAAAGAAGCAGAGAGAAGAACAGAGGAATGAGAAGTTCTGTTATTAATTTTTTGCGTGCCCTTTACGTAAGCTCCACTGGCGTTAACCAACTCCTAACTGACTCTAACAGCCTCACACGAGTGCCCCATGCAATCCTTTTGCAACTATAATCCAGCTGTAACAATCCAGCTGTAACAATACTCCCTCCTTGAATGCATTCTTGTCCCAAGAATGCTAATTAGTGTCTGCCAAGAGAGGTGCGATGCATTCTGGAAATTGTTGTTGTAGATCCTCTAGGTCCTCCCATGTAGCATCTTCGGGATAAAGGTTGGACCATTGAATCAACCCCGCTGTTACTGCCCGGTTGTCCTTCTTCATCATCTTCCTGTCCAGTATGGCTATTGGCACAATCTGCATCCGTCCTTCCTTGTCTGTCATTGGCAACTTAGAAGAAGCAATTGCTGCATCACCAATCTTTTTCTTGAGCAGGGATACATGGAACACTAGATGTACCAAACTTCCTTCTGGCAATCTCAACTCATAAGCCACCAGCCCGATTCTGCGAATTATTGGATAGGGTCCATAATATCGGGGGTTGAGTTTAAGGTTCCTTCTTAATGCCACACTGTTTTGTCAATAAGGTTGAAGCTTAAGGAAAACCAAATCCCCAATTGAAAACTCCCTCTCTGACCTGTGCTTATCAGCCATTTGTTTCATCCGATGCCTTGCTGCTTCGAGATGCTTTTTCATTGCAAGATCCATGTTGGCCCTGCGTTGTAACACATCTTCCACTGCAGCCACTGGTGTCGATTCCTGAGCAACTCACTCTCTCTGTGGGGGAATATAGCCATAAAGGGCTAGGAAAGGACTCATTCCCAAGGTAGAATGATAACTGGAATTATACCACCATTGTGCCAGCGATAACCAATGAAACCAGCGTTTTGGTTGATGCATGGTCATGCAACGAAGATACGTTTCCAAACACTGATTCACCCTCTCGGTCTGCCCATCCGTCTGTGGGTGGTAAGTCGTGCTCATCAACACCTGAACTCCCAACTTTTTGAATAATTCCTTCCAAAAAATGCTGGTAAAGATCTTGTCCCTATCTGTGATAATCACAGCTGGTAGTCCATGAAACTTGTAGAAATGATCAAGGAATAGTTGTGCAATAACTTGTGCCGTGTAGGGATGACTGAGTGCGATGAAATGTCCATATTTAGTAAATTTGTCCATGACTACCATAATAGCATTCTTTCCCTCTGAACTTGGCAGTCCCTCTATAAAATCCATGGTGATGGCTTCCCATGTTCCATTAGCAACCGGTAATGGTTGTAACAAGCCTGGATAAGCTACTCTCTCTGCCTTAGCTTGCTTACAAACATCGCACTCTTCCACTGTCCTTTTCACCATTGCCTTCATCCCCGACCAATAGAAGTTGGCCTTCAGCCTCCTGAATGTGTTTTGTATGCCCGCATGCCCTCCTACATAAGAATCATGGACGGATTTAACCAATCTAGCTCTGAGTTCCCCTTCTTGTCCCACTACTATTCTGCCTTGTATCTCAACACCCCTTTTGTATAAGTGTAATCCATATCTCTTGTGTTGCCCATCATTTTGTCTAAGATAATGGTCTACAACTTAGGATCCTTGTCATAAGATGCGTGCACCTCCGCATACCAAGCTGGCAGTTTACTGGTTAGTGCATCTAACTCCCCAACAGCAGTGATTGGTGCATTATTGTGGTGCTTCCTGGACAGTGCATCGGCAGCTATGTTCTCCTTGCCCTTTCTGTATAGTATGGTATAACGCAACCCCAAGAGCTTCGTCAGGCCTTTCTTCTGAATTGTCGTATGAATCTTCGGATCCAGCAGAAACTTCAAGCTCTCATGATCCGTCTGTATGATAAATTGCTCCTGCTCTAAATAATGTCTCCATCTCTCCACAGCCATAGGGATGGCCAAGTACTCTTTTTTCATATATGGATAATCCCATATGTTTTGGACTTAAGGCTTTGCTGAAATAAGCTATGGGACGACATTCTTGGCTTAAGACTGCCCCCAATCCATAATCACAAGCATCGGTCTCCAAGACAAATGTCTTAGAGAAGTCGGGTAGAGCTAGGACTGGTGCCTCACACAAGGCTTTCTTCAAACGATCGAAAGCTTGTTGAGATTGATCATTCCACCCAAAATTATTCTTCTTCAGCAATTTTGTGAGGGGTTTGCTGATAACTCCAAAATGTCGGATGAACTTCCTATAATACCCCGCCAATCCCAAGAATCCCCTTAGTTCTTTCAAAGCTTGTGGAATAGGCCAATTGTTCACTGCTTCGGTCTTCTTGCAGTCGGTTGCTACTCCAGTTATAGAATATGTGCCCCAGGTATTCCACTTGTTGTTCCCCGATTGCATATTTAGATCTCTTAGCCAGCAGTTGATTATCACTTAGAGTTTCCAGAACCTGCCGGAGGTGGACAAGGTGCCTCTCAAATGATGGGCTGTAAATGAGTATGTCGTCAAAAAAAACCAGCACAAACTTGCGTAAGTATGGCTCCAGTATGCTGTTCATTAATGCCTGGAAGGTGGCCAGAGCATTGGTAAGACCGAAGGGCATGATCCTGAACTCATAATGCCCATGATGCGTCCTGAATGTTGTCTTCTCAATGTCTTCCTCGTGCATCCTAACCTGATGGTAGCCTGACCTCAGGTCCAGTTTGGAGAAGAAACTTGAGCCATGCAGTTCGTCGAGAAGGTCATCAATAAGAGGAATGGGGAATTTGTTTTTTATGGTTTGCTCATTGAGTTGCCTGTAGTCAATACAGAATCTCCATGTATTGTCTTTCTTCTTAACCAACAGCACAGGAGATGCAAAAGGACTGACACTGTGCTGAATCACGCCATTAGAGATCATTTCCTTCACCAGTTTCTCTATTTCTCCCTTTTGAATGAATGAGCTTTTGTAAGGCCTGATGTTAATAGGATGTGACCCTGGCTTCAGAGGTATCTTGTGATCGAATCGCCTTGCTGGAGGTAAGGCTCGCGGCTCTTCAAAGATACCAGCAAATTCAGCTAACAGAGATTTAATCTCAGCCCTTGTTTCGGTTGGCTTATCTTCCCCTTTACTATCCATTGTAAAGAACTGGCCTACCAGCCCACCAATCACATCCTTGAAGCTTCTCTGTTCTTTAAGGGTGTTTATCACCTGCAATTCAGCCCCCTGTGAAATGCCTTTTAGCTCAATCATCCTACCATCTTTTTTAAATGACAGTCGCAATTTGATGAAATCAAATAGCACTGGTGAATACTTCTTCAGCCAATCAACCCCAAGCACTATATCATGCCTACCTAATTCCAGTACCCTCAAATTTGACTTGAATTCATAGTCTTGCATAAACCAAGTAAATGAAGGACTATGTGATTCAGACAACATGACATTTCCATTGGCCACCGTGACTGCCAACAATGTAGTCTTACTGGTGGGAGCTTTTAACGCCTTGATTGTGCCTTTGTTAATAAAACTATATGTGCTCCCACTGTCTATGAGGATGACAAGGTTCTACCCTTGACAGTTCCCTTTAATCCTGATAGTATTGTAAGTGTCGTTGTATGCCAAGACGTTTAATGACATGCCATATTCATCTACCTGATCATTTCCCTTGTCTTCTCCTTGCACATTGTCTCCGAACTCTCCCATCCCTTCATCCTCCTCTCCTTCCACGCCTTCTATCATGTGTAGACTTTTGGCGTTGCATCTATGCCCAGGCATGTATTTATCCCCGCATCTAAAACACTGTCCCAATCTCTTTCGTTGTTCATAGAGACTATCTGAAGGTGGCTTCACTCCTTCAGTCCTAGATGAACCCAAATATTTTGAGGGAACATTGCCTGGTATTCTACCACTATGAAGTGGAGGATGGTTTCGTTGCAGTGATCGATTCTTCTTGGTTAAGGCATTGTTAGCCTCCTCTTGCCATCTGGCTTGTTCAAATGCCACCATCACCCTTGCAGGTTTCAAAATTTTGAGCATCGGTTTGATCTCATCTTTTAATCCACTAATAAAGCTAGAGACATAGTAAGCTTCTGGCAACAGTGGGTTGAGAGCCCCCATCAGTGATCTCAGCTCCTCAAACCTTTCTATATATTCATCCATGTTCCTGTCTTGGATTAGTTTGTTAAATTCTTCCACAATGTCATCCTGGCTTCCAAACCTCCTGCAAAGATCCTGAGAAAACTCTTCCCATTCTATATGTGAATCATTGCCTCATACCAAGACTTCAAACCATACATCTGCCTTGCCTTCCAAGTAATACGAGACCACCTCTACCCACTAATGTACAGGTATCGAGTGTATCCTGAAGTATTTCTTGCATTTTCGCAGCCATCCTCGAGGATCCTCTCCTCTGAAGGTTGATAGCTCCATCCTTGGCAATGGTATGTGGAACCCTGTCTTATGAAGCTCTTGCCCTGTTATCTGTTCACCTCGACTCTGAGTTCTAAGTCCTGGTGTTATTTTTTCAATAGATGCATTCATTTCCACATTCTTGTCCATCCCTGGGGTTGCTAGGATACCTCTAGATTGGCCTACTGCCATCTCTGTCCTTGCCGTTTGGGCTGCTATAAATTGTTGGAACTGTGAGGATAGTAGTTCCATTTGTATGACCAATTGCTCAATCTTGGCCTTGCTCTTTGTTTTCTGTCATGGACTCCTGCCATTCTAGATGATAAGTCTGCAGCTGGTTGTCTAACCTTTTGCAGTGTTCATCTACTATCTTGAATTTGTTACCATCCACCATTGTTGAATGAGGTTCGCAGCTTGTTGCAAGCTCTGATACCAATTGTTAAGCTCAGCTTAACAAGAATAAGAAAAAGAAGCAGAGAGAAGAATAGAGGAATGAGAAGTTCTGTTATTAATTTTTTGCGTGCCCTTTACGTAAGCTCCACTGGCTATTTATACTATCCTCCTTATGCTTAACACGTTTATTTCATGGTTAACCAACTCCTAACTGACTCTAACAGCCTCACACGAGTGCCCCATGCAATCCTTTTGCAACTATACTCCAGCTGTAACAATCCAGCTGTAACAGAGAAGAAGAGGGAATCATAGCTATGGTGGCTGCTTTGTTAGGATTGAATATGGAAGAATTTGCAGCCAAAGGTTTTCAAAGCAGGGACATTTTGTTAGCTACTTTCTGTTTATGTTCATGTTGTTTTCCTCAGTGTATAGAGACCGAGAGAGAGAGAGAGGAGGAGGAGAGGGTTAGAGAGGGAATAATAGAGAGAGGGAAATTGAAGAGCTTGTGGATAAATGAATCAAAACCACACAGCTTTCTCCCTCTCTCTAGTTTATTTACTATCATTTTAAGGTTTTAAGTTTATACGGTTTTGTTGTTCGTGTTCATCGGTTCTGAACATTTAGCTTAAACGGTGAAAATATATAGCATTTATGCATCTCATTGATTCGATTCAAACTTTATTCTTTTTTAGTGTAATTTCCGACATTGTTTTATAACTCGGACTGATTTGCATGGGTTGATCCAGGACTTGGCATATCAGGGTTGAAGAAAAAAAAAAAAAACTTAGTTGATCATGTAGATTTGAATTGACCTAGTCGACTTGATCAAAATCTAGCAATCAACTTGTTAACTTTTTTAAAAATAATTGATCAAAACAATATTATTTTGATTTTTAAAAAAAAAATTAGAAGGTTGACCAAGGTCGAACCTCTGACCCGTGACCCCACTATACACTAGGTCGGGTTATAAAACCATGATTGCTAATTAATATCTTGGAGATAGTTATTAAACCCGATTTAATAAGTTGATATGGTTACTTACTAATTCGAAACCTAGCTCATGCTAAGTTTGCTTTTAAGCCGTTTAGAAAGTTGATTCGACCAAACTTTAGGACTTGACAGATTAACTAATAAACCAAATGATCAATTAAATTTAGGTGAAAATTTATCAGATCAACACTAAGGATTTGTTTTAAATTTTTGTCATCGTTTTGGAATGGATTCGAGTAAATTGACTCACTTAACCCGTGATCCGATATAGATCCAATAACTACTAACCTAAGTATCAGTTTTAAAGATTGAATTCAAGTTTAAGAAAATAAATCTCTTTAATAAGCAATTAGATTAACTTAGTTTATTTGGCTAAAGTTAAAATGTACTAAAAGAAATTCATCATTGATTTACAACAAAACAAAATCACATAAGAAAATGCTATGGCATGTGGATTTTTGTTAATGCTCTACTTTATAATAATTAATTTTTTCAACAAAATAATAATAATTTTTTTGCCCAGCTTTCGTTTAGAACTGAAATCATAAAAAGCCTTGTATTGAATTTGAAAATTAAGATTTTTTAGTTAATTATGAAAATCATTATAGTAAATTTAAAATAAAGAAAGCAAATTTTTCTTTCCCTTTTACCTTCAAAAATTAAAATTTTGATGTTAAACATAGTTATAAAACCTGATATAACCTAGTATATTATCAACCCCTTTATCCTATATCTAGACTAGGTTGGGTTAATGAAAAAAAACATGTTTTTTTTACAATATCATGTTGTTTAGAGTTTTTTTTATCCAAACTATGTTAACCTGACTAACTTGTAATCTAAGTTGGGTCTTAGACCATGTCTAACCTTAGGCTGGGTTACATGATTATGATATGAAAGCTTTGTCTTAATATTTTGGTACTAATGAGGACTTATGTCTTAATTGCACCCTAAAGTTTGGTTTAATATAAATTAGTCGTTCTAGAAAGTTTCTATGCTTCTGAAAGCTTATAGAAATGCACCTTTTAATATAATTTATTGTAATTTCTCTTATTCCCTCTCTCTTTTTCCTTACAAAACCTTCTAAAAAATGTGAAAATATCCTATAAATTCTTAAAAATCCAAAACTGCAATTCGCCATTGGATTTTG
>Ga0307517_10010312_pt1 | contig 13091 bp, 4 predicted proteins | sample 23_EM_MG_FD_194515 | JGI IMG/M metagenome (GOLD analysis project Ga0307517, IMG submission 194515) | Populus trichocarpa ectomycorrhiza microbial communities from riparian zone in the Pacific Northwest, United States - 23_EM | ecosystem: Host-associated > Plants > Roots > Unclassified | place...
GGCGGCAAGATGGGACCGAAAGGCGAGATGGGCGACATGGTAATCTGGACCAGCAGCGCCACGCGTCAGGTCGGGGGCGGGCTGTCGGACTGGCTTACGCCGACCCAGGTGGCCGGTCTGGTGAGGGACAGGACCGTCCTGCCGCCCAGCGCCACAAGCTGCCTGATCCCGGCCGAGGTGCGGCAGGCGGCGCCGGATTTCACCGCCGGCACGTTGACCGCGTTCGGGCCGGAAGAGGATTTCTCCTATCCGCCGCGCCCGGCCTCGGCCGCGACCCCGTGGCGGCTCGAATGGACCGCTCGAATCCGGCACCGTTCGACGACCAGCTGGGTAGAGGCGCAGGGCATGTCGATGGGCGCCATGAATACGCAAGGCAATCAGAGCGACCAGGGGCAACAGAATCAGGAACCGCAGAAGCGGTGCAAGCCCAAGGGGCTCGGCGGCATGCTCGGCGGTATCGTGCGCGGCGGAGGCGGTTGCTGACGCCGGTGTATCGGAGAGGATGAGAGCGTCCTCCGGAGGCTCTCATCCGTCACGGCGAAAGGTCGTCATTCGAGTCGAGGCGCGTGAATAACGCGGCCCAAAGCGCCCTCGCGCTCGAACGAAAGCCCTGAATTTACCAATATTATTACGCTGATCCCCCCTGAACGCGGGATTGATGTGCTGCCGCTGGCGCAGCAAAAGTGCGGTCGGATCTCTCCAGCGGGGTTGGAGAGCAATCAAACGATTACGGTCCCGTCGGCGATGGCGTGGGGTGGATGCACGTGTGCGCCGCCTTGCGCGCCCGCGCGGTTAGCCGTCGCAAGGGGGCAGGAACGATGACCGCAAGGAATTCCGGCAAGAGCAATCGTTCGGAGACTATTTCCCTGCGGAGATTGTCGCTCACAACCTCGACGCTCGCACTCCTCGCGGTCGCCTTCGCTCCCTCGTCCGCTCATGCGCAGGCTGCTACCTTCAACGGGACGGATTCGACCAACGGCCCGTTCAGCTATGACTTGCAGACCTTCAACGACTCCAGCAAGCTGAACGCCGCCGCGGCAGATACGCTCACCGGCGGACACCAGATTTTCAACGCAACCAGTACGTTGGATGCATCGTCGGCCAACGCAGTGCGTGACGGGCTGCAAAATTTCAAGCAAAACAGTGTCCTGATCGCGCGAGCGACCAACACCATCAGCGGCGGACAACAGGATTTCGACAACAGCAGCGTTCTGAATGTGAATGTCTTGCGCGCGATCGGTGGCGGAACGCAATATTTCCGGGGGTCCAGCAGTCTTAACCTCAATGTCGCGAATGCCATTGGCGGCGGGACCCAGACATTCTTCGAATCCGGCACCTTGAACGTGCGGGCAGCCGACGCCTTGAACAACACCAATGCCCTGATCTTCAGCAATCAGGTCGGCGGCGGCATCGGGGGCTTCATGTTCCTGAATGGTATCGATACCGTCGTTGGGCGTATCACCAGCGCCGCCAACAACAGCGGCTGGATCGCGAACAATGCGGCTACGGCCGCGACCCTGACGATCGATAGTTCGCTGTTGGGCGATTCTTCTTTCTCCGGGGTCATCACCGATGGAGGCGCTCCGCTCGCCCTCGTCAAACGCGGGTCGGGTGCGCTCACCCTTTCCGGCTCGGATGGCTATTCGGGCGGGACCACGATTGAAGCGGGCACGTTGTTGCTTCGTGGTGGCGGCTCGCTGGGCGCGCAGACCGGTTCGCTCACCATCTACAGCGGAGCCGTGCTCGACCTTGGCGGTGCATCCGGGAGGGTTGGCGGGCTCTCCGGAGCAGGCACGATCACCACTACCCAGCCATCGTCCAATGGCCACCTGTTCACCATTCTCGATCAACCGGCGGACATGACGTTTTCCGGCGTCATCAAGGACGGGATCGACAGCGCCGCCGGGGGCGCGGCGATCCAGGTCGGCCTGCGCAAGGCAGGCGCCGGCACGCAGATTCTGAGCGGCGTCAATACCTATACTGGCGGGACGATCATTGACTCCGGTACGCTGCGAGTCGCTGGCAACGGAACATTGGGCGCGGCCACCGGGTCGCTCAACATCGGCAGCGGCGGCACGCTCATTTTTGACACAACGGCCCTGACGGTCGGCTCGCTCTCGGGCGCGGGCACGATCACCCGGTCGGACTTCAATCCCGGCGTGCTCACCGTCGATCAGGCGACCGACACCAATTTCAGCGGCGCCATCAACGATTATTTCGACGAGATCAACGGCGTCACCACCATGACCGGGCTGACCAAGGCCGGCACCGGCACGCTGACCTTGAGCGGCAACAGCGCTTATACCGGCGCTACCGATGTGGCGGGCGGCACGCTGATCGTCGATGGGGCGCTGGGCAATGTGATGTGGGGGTCCATACAATTGGGCACCACCCAGGTCGCGGTTGCATCGGGCGCCAGCCTGGGCGGTGCCGGTTCGATCGCCGGCGGTGTTTCCATGGCGGATGGCGGCATTCTGCTGGGCCGCGCCGGCCAGACCCTGTCGATGGGATCGTTGGCGCTGAGCGGTGGCTCGGTGGTCGATGTCTCGCTCGGCGCACCATCCGCCGCCGGGCTGTTCGACGTCACCGGCAACCTCACGCTCGACGGCACGCTCAACGTGACCAATGCCGGCGGCTTCGGCAATGGCCTCTACCGCCTGTTCGATGCGGGCGCCGTCACCGACAACGGTCTTGCCATCGGCACCACGCCGACAGGCTATGCCGCGGGCGACCTCAGCGTTCAGACGACCGCCAATCAGATCAATCTGCTGGTCGGTACGGTCGCGCCCGGCACCTACAGCTTCTGGAACGGCGCACAGACCACGCCCAACAACGCGGTCAATGGCGGCACAGGCACGTGGAGCGCCGCCGGAACCAATTGGACCAACGCGGGCGGCAGCGCGAGCGGCGTCTATGACCCGGCCGCGCTGCTGATCTTCCAGGGCGCGCCCGGCACGGTGACGGTCAGCGCGGGCGGCGGCGCGCTCGACGTGAGCGGCGGGATGCAGTTCTTCGTCGACGGCTATCAGCTGTCCGGTGGTGCCCTGAACCTCACTCAGTCCGATGTTCCGATCCGCGTGGGTGACGGCACGGCCGGCGGCGTGGGCATGACCGCGACCATTTCCTCCGCGCTCACCGGCAGCGGCGGTATCGACAAGACCGACCTCGGCACGCTGGCGCTGACCGGGACCAGCAACTTCAATGGCGAAATCACCGTCAACGGCGGTACGGTCGCGATCCGCAATGGCGGCAGCGTTATCAACGCCGCCGGCGAGATCGCCAAGGACGCCGGCACCACGGGCACGGTCACGGTCGATGGCGCAAGCTCGGTGTGGACGAATAGCAGCGGCGTCCTGGTCGGGATCGGCGCGAACAGCAACGGCACGCTGAACGTCATCAATGGCGGCAACATTCTCCAGACCGGCGGCGACGGCATTGTCGGCTATGGGGCCACGGGTACGGCCACGGTCGACGGTGCGGGCTCGAAGTGGATCAATAGCGGCGCGACAAGCGCCATCCAGGTCGGTTGGGGCAGCGGCAACGGCACGCTGAGCATCATCAACGGCGGCAGCGTTTCCGATACGTTCGGCCAGATCGGCTATTCCGGTACCGGTGCCGGTAGCGGTGGCACGGTCACGGTCGATGGTGCTGGGTCGACCTGGACCAATAGCAGCAACCTCAACGTCGGCGCTTACGGTAACGCTACGCTGAACATCACTAACAGCGGCAGCGTTTCCAGCGCCACGGCCGTTGTCGGCAACGGCACCGGCGCCAACGGCACGGTCACGATCGATAGCGCGGGTTCGTGGACCAACAGCGGCGTCCTCAAGCTAGGCCAGGGCGGTTCCGGCACGCTCAACCTGAACGGTGCGGTGGGCGCTCGCGGCGTGCTGCAAACGCAAAGCATCACAAAAGGCCAGGGTACTGCCGCCGTCAATTTCGATGGCGGCATCCTGCGCGCCGCGAGTTTCAACAGCGACCTGCTGGGAAACTTCGCCGCCGGAGACGTGACGATCAATGCGGGCGGCGCGTTCATCGACAGCAACGGCGGCAGCGGCAGCCTGTCCGCGCCGCTGGGTGGCGTCGGTGCCTTGACCAAGCAGGGCGCGGGCTCGTTGACCCTGACCGGCACGAACACCTACGCCGGCGGGACGGTCATTGAATCCGGTACGCTGCAAGTGGTTGGCACGGGGACATTGGGCGCCACGACCGGGGCGCTCAGCGTCGCGAACGGGGCCACACTCGATCTGGGTGGCACGTCGCAGACAGTTGGCGCGCTGTGGGGCGCGGGCAACATTACCAGCACTGTGCTTGGCAATCTAAGCCTCCTGACCGTCGATCAGGCCACCAACACCATTTTTTCCGGCATCATCGGCGACGGTTTCGATTCCGTTGCGGGCGGCACGGCCCAGGTCGGATTGTCGGTGCGCGGCGGCGGCGTTCTCACGCTGTCGGGGGTGAACAGCTACACCGGCCCGACCACAATTTTCGGCGGCGGCGAAATTCAGCTCGATGGTGCGATCGCCGGCGCGGTTACAGTCAATAGCGGCGGCGCATTGTCCGGTGCCGGTACGATCTTCAACGCGGTGACGCTGAACCACAACGGCCTTCTGGCCGGGAAGTCGGGCCAGACCTTGACCATGAACAGCCTGACCCTGAATGATGGGTCGGTAGTTGTCGCGGCTCTCGGGGCACCGTCCACGACTGAATTGTTCAAGGTCCACGGTGATCTGGTGCTTGCCGGAACCTCAACGCTGGATGTTTCCCCCGACGCCGGCTTCGGCGCCGGCCTCTATCGGGTGATCGGCTTTGACGGAAACCTGACCGGCGGCGGCAGTCTGGCGATCGATCCCGCGGCGAACCCCGGGTGGAACCTTGAGGTTCAGACCGCCGCTCACCAGGTCAATTTGCTGGTGGGCACATCGGCCAACCCCGGCGCCTTTGCCTTTTGGAACGGCGCCCAGACCACACCCAATAACGCCGTCAACGGCGGCGCGGGTACGTGGACCGCGACCGGAACCAACTGGACGAATGCGGCCGGCAGCGCGAGCGGCGTCTACGATCCGGCTGCCATGCTTATCTTCCAGGGCACGCCCGGCACCGTGACGGTCAGTGCGGGTGGCGGCTCGCTCGACGTGAACGGCGGGATGCAGTTTTTCGTCGATGGCTACAAGGTCACGGGCGACGCGCTGAACCTCACTGCGGCGGCCACGCCGATCCGCGTCGGGGACGGCACCGCTGCCGGTGCCGGCATGACGGCGACCGTCTCCTCCGTGATCACCGGTAGCGGCGGTCTCGATAAGACCGACCTTGGTACGCTCGTTCTTTCCGGGTTCAACACGTATACCGGTGACACGACGATCTCGGCGGGCACGCTGAAGTTCGACGCCGACCTGGGCGGTACGCTTGGCGCACCGACTGGAGCGCTTGCGATCGCCGGCGGTGGCACGTTTGATCTCACCGGCACCGTGCAGACAGTCGGCGCGTTGTCCGGTGCCGGCAGCATCACCAGTTCGGTATATGGCGGCCGGCAAAGCTCGCTCACGGTCAATCAGGCGACCGACACCGGTTTCAGCGGTGCGATCACGGACGGATACATGACGGGCGCTGGGGACGGCACCGTGTGGCTGATCAAGGATGGTGCGGGCGCGCTGACCCTGGCCGGGAACAGCGCGTTCGCCTTCACGACTGTCGATGGTGGTACGCTGGCGATCGCCAATGGCGGCACGGTTGCGAACGAAACCAGTTATTTGGGTAACGCGGCCGGCAGCAACGGCACGGTTCTTGTCACCGGCAGCGGGTCCGTCTGGTCCACGGATTATCTGTATCTCGGTTACCAGGGCGCGGGCACGCTGACCGTCGCGGATGGTGGCAGGGTCACCATCGACACGCTGGATATGGCCCATACAAATTCTGGCAGCAGCACGTTGAATCTGAACGGCACGACCGGAGCGCGGGGTGTGCTGGAAACCGGCTCTGTCGGGCGGAATCGCGGTGACGTGAAGGTCAATTTCGACGGCGGAATCTTGCGCGCCACGGTCGCCGACGGCGATCTGCTCAGCCACTTCGCGGCCGGCGATGTGACGATCAACTCAGGCGGCGCCTTCATCGACAGCAATGGTTTTAATGTTGAGATCACCTCCCCCCTGGGCGGCGTCGGCGCGCTGACCAAGCTGGGCGCGGGCGAATTGTATCTGATCGGGGCCAATACCTACGCAGGCGGCACCAATATCGAGGCGGGAAGATTGTTCCTTGGTGACGGCGGCACGCTCGGCGCTCCGACCGGATCGCTTTTCATCGCAAGCGGCGCCACGCTCGATCTCGGCATCACGTCGCAGACCGTTGGATCGCTCTCCGGCGCGGGCGACATCACCAGCACCGTCACGATGGGAAGCCCCAGCGTGCTCACCGTCAATCAGGCTACCGACACCATCTTCGGCGGCGCCATCCGCAACGGCGTCTATGTAGCCAGCCCCGGCAGCGGCAGCCTCCCGGCGATCATCGTGCCGACGGTTGTCGGGCTGACCAAATCGGGCGCCGGCTCGCTTACCTTGACCGGTAGCAACACTTATACCGGCGATACCAATGTGACCGGTGGAACGCTGCTCGTCGATGGGGCTTTGGGCAATACTAAGGTTGCGGTCGGGTCGAGTGCCACCCTGGGCGGCGGCGGCACGATCGCCGGCGATGTTTCCGTGGCGGATGGCGGTACCCTCTTGGGGCGGGCTGGCCAGACCCTGTCGATGGGATCGCTGGCGCTGAGCGGCGGCTCGTTCGTCAATGTTTCGCTCGGCGCGCCGTCGACCACCGGATTGTTCAACGTCACGGGCGACCTGGCGTTGAACGGCACGTTGAACGTCGGCTCCGCGGGCGGCTTTGGAGACGGCCTCTACCGGCTGTTCGATTATGGCGGCGCGCTGAGCGGTTCCGGCCTCGCCATCGGCGCCACGCCCGCGGGCTATGCCGTGGGAGACCTGACCGTGCAGACGTCGGTCGCCCATCAGGTCAACCTGGTGGCGTCGTCGGGACCGTATATCTTCTGGGACGGCGCCAATACCATTGCGAATGGAAGGGTCGACGGCGGCTCCGGGACATGGAGCGCCGCCGGCACCAACTGGGCCAACACCAATGCCACCGCCAATGGCGCCTATAGTCCCGCAACGATGCTGATCTTCGTCGGCACGCCCGGTACGGTGACTGTGGATGCAGGCTGGGCGGGCGCGCTCGACATCGACACTGGTCTTCAGTTCGCGGACAATGGCTTCATTGTGCAGGGTGACGGCCTGTCCCTGACCGGAGCGAGTACCGTTATCCGCGTGGGCAATGGCATCGCCTCGGGCAGTAACGTGACCGCGACGATCGCGTCCGCACTTACTGGCAGCGGCGGCCTCGCCAAGACCGATCTCGGCACCTTGGTCCTCACCGGCACCAATAGCTACGCCGGCGGCACGGCGATCGCGGCCGGTACGCTCCAGCTCGGCAATGGCGGCACGACAGGTTCGATCCTGGGCGATGTTGCCAATAACGGCCGTCTGGTGTTCGACCGGTCGAATGCGCTGACCTTCACCGGCGCGATCTCCGGATCCGGCGCGCTCGAGCAGATCGGCACGGGTGCGACCACCTTGACCGCCGCAAACACCTATACCGGCGGCACGACGATCTCCGGCGGTACGCTGGCGATCGCGGCGACCGGCGGCATCACCTCCGACGTGACCAACAGCGCCACCTTCCAGAATGCCGGCATCGTCGCGGGCGGCGTGACCAACAATGCCGGGGCTAGCTTCACCCAGACCGGCGGCAGCGTCGCGAACGGGCTGACCAATGCGGGTACGGTCAACGCCAATGGCGGGGCGCTGAACGGCGCCATCGCCAACAACGCGGGCGGCAGCTTCACGGCCGGCGGTACCGTGACGAGCAACGGCACCTTCAACAATGCCAATGGCGCGACGCTCGCGGTGACCGCAAGCGGCAACTACGCCATTGGCGGACTCCTGACCAACAGCGGCAGCGTCACCGTCGCTCAGGGTGGCTCGCTGACCGCCCCCGCCGGCATCCATAACAATGCCGGCGGCGTCATCACCAACAATGGCACCGTGACGGACGCGCTCGACAATGCCGGGGTCGTCACCAACAACGGCACCTACAACGCTAATGTCACCGCCAATACCGGCACCATCAACAACAGCGCCGGCGCGACCTGGAATGGCAATTTCAACACGGCGGGAATCGTCAACAACGATGGGACGATCAACGGCAGCCTGACGCAGAGCGCCGGCACGACGACCAACACCGGCACGATCACCGGCGCCGTCACGGTCGCGGGCGGCCTGTTCACGGGGGCGGGCTCGGTGGGTGGCCTGAGCATCGCCGGCGGCGCAACGGTTGCACCGGGCACCAGCGGCGGCATCGGCGCGATCAACGTGGCGGGCGCCGTCACCTTCAATAGCGGCTCGATCTATCAGGTCGCCGTGAATGCAGCCGGACAAGCCTCGCGTATCAACGCGACCGGCCTGGCCATTATCAACGGCGGGACGGTCAACGTGTTGGCCGGCGCGGGCAATTACCGGCCGCAGACCGACTACACGATCCTGTCGGCAGGTGGCGGTGTCAGCGGTACCTTTACCAATGTGACCAGCAACCTTGCCTTCCTCGACCCGTCGCTCCGATACGATGCGGGCAATGTCTATCTGCGGCTGCGCCGCAACGACATCAGCTTCGCCGGGATCGGCCAGACGCCGAACCAGATCGCGGTCGGCGGGCCGACCGAGACTCTGGGCTGGGACAACCAGGTGTTCGATGCGGTGGTGAATCTCTCGGCCGCTCAGGCGCGCGATGCCTTCGATCAGCTTTCAGGCGACATCCACCCCTCGATGCGCACCGTGATGCTGGAGGACAGCCGCTTCGTGCGCAATGCGGTCTGGGACCGGTTGCGGGGAAGTGCGGGCGACGACGGGCGGGGTGGCATCTGGGGGCAGGCAATCGGCTCGTGGGGTCATGTCGGCAGCGACGGCAATGCCGCGCGGCTCGACCGCTCGGCCGGCGGCCTGCTGATGGGCATCGACGCCGCGGCGGACAAGAACATCCGGCTCGGCGCGGTCTGGGGCTATTCCCGGACCAGTGTCGACGCGCGCGGATCGGGCAAGATCGACAGCTATCACCTCGGCGCCTATGCCGGCGGCCAATGGGGCGCCGCCTCGATCCGTACCGGTATTGCCTATAGCTGGCAGGACATCCACACGACGCGCGTCATCGCGTTCCCCGGCTTCGGCGATACGGCACGGGCCGGCTATAATGGCGGCACCTTCCAGGCGTTCGGCGAGCTTGGCTATGGCTTCGCCCTCGGCCGCACCAACGTCGAACCTTATGCCAATATCGCCTATGCGCGTGCCCGTACCAACGGGTTCAGCGAGACGGGTGGCGATGCGAGGCTCGCCGGTGCCAGGGCTGCGAGCGATGTGACGTTCACGACGCTCGGCCTGCGGAGCGCTACCGGTTTCGACCTTGGCGGCGCCCGTACGATGCTGCGGGTGGGCGCGGGCTGGCGCCACGCATTCGGCGATGCCGCGCCGTTCACGGCGATGCGCTATCGGGCGGGCGGCAATGCCTTCCCCGTCGCCGGCCTGCCGCTAATCAGCGATGCCGCCCTGATCGATGCCGGTCTCGATATCGCGGTTTCCGGTCGTACCAGCATCGGTATCTCCTATAATGGCCAGTTCGGAAACCGCCTCTCCGATCAGACCGCCAGGGCGAGCCTGACGTTCAGGTTCTGAGCGGGAGCTATTGGAGCATTTCGGTACTGTCAGTCTGAAGCGAACTCATCTCTGGAGGATGCAATTCGGACGTTGAGAGTGACGCCTAGCTGGCGAGCGCTCGCCGCTGGGCAGCGCGGCCGAGCGGCGCCAGCCGGTGCGTTATGGCGTCATGGGAGCCGGTTTCGGTGAACATGCATGCCAGCCCTTCTCCCGCAGAAGCCATGGTCAATATCTCAAGATAGTCGTCAGTCTCGACATCGCATCTGAGACCGGCCAGCCCGGCGTGTCTGAGCGACGAGTCCACCATTTTCCTGAAAGGGTGGCCGGCCGAGAGCTTGAGGATCGGGAAAGCTAGCAGATCGGACTGGGTGAGGTTGGAGCGGGCGGCCAGGGGGTGTGAATACCCGACAAAGATCGAGAGCGGCTCTTCGATCATCACATGCTGAGCCGTTTCCTCAGCGACGACGGCACGGTTGCGCTGGAGGCGACGGTTCGGCTGGAAGCAAGGCATGATCTGACCGCGGACATGCTCGCCGCAAAGGGCGCGGAACCGTCAGTTTTCGGGAAAATGACGTTTATCGCCAACGCTGTCAGAGGAAATGGCGGTGCTGTCAGTCTGAGGCGAACTCGTCTCTCCAAGATGGAGTCCGTTCTTTGATAGCGACGGCTGGCTGTGGCATCAGCGGAGAGTGACCGCTGGGATAGCCGTGGCATAACGTGCGAGGAACTGGGCGAGGGCGGGCAGCTGCGGCAACCGGGCGATGATCCCCGCGTCGAGCCCGTCCAGCGCTTGGCGAAGATTGGCATCGGGCAGTTGGCTCGGCAGCAAGTGCCAGCCACCGGGCGTCAGGCCTTGCCCCATCATGACCTGGCACCAGGAATCGACCCGGAAAATCTCGTCCTGGTCCTGATGTGCCATCGCCTGTTCGCGGAACAAGGCGAGGCGCGCCGCCAGTGTATCGGGCAGCGTCATCCGCGCCATGCGCCGCCAGAACGGCTCGTCGCGGTGGTTCAGCGCGTAATGCAGGATCACGAAATCGCGCACGTGCGTCCATTCGGCCTCTGAGCGCGTGTTGAAGCGCTCGGCCAGTGCGTCATAGTCCCGGGTGAAGGGGAAGGACTGGATGAAGCGGGTGATCGCGATCATCACCAAATGGATGCTGGTCGATTCGAGCGGCTCGATGAACCCGCCGGCAAGGCCGAGCGCCAGGCAGTTGCGATGCCACGCCCGGCGGCGCATGCCCGCGGTGAAGCGCAGCAGCCGCGGCTCGAACAACGGTTCGCCGTCTAGCGCGGCCAGCAGCGTCTCGCGCGCGGTATCATTGTCCATATGCTCGCTGGAGAAGACGAAGCCGTTGCCGACCCGGTGCTGCAGCGGAATACGCCAGCGCCATCCGGCGTCGTGCGCGATGGCGCGGGTATAGGGAACGGGTTCGCCCGCGCTCTCGGTCTGGACCGCGAACGCACTGTCGGTCGCGAGCCAGGGGCTCCAATCGTCGAACCCGGCCTTGAGCGTCTGCTCGATCAGGAGCGCGCGAAAGCCGGTGCAGTCGATGAAGAAGTCACCGTCGATCCGCTCGCCCGATGCCAGCACCAGCGATTGGATGTCGCCGCTTTCCGCGTCCTGCGACACTTCCGCGATACGTCCCTCGACACGCCGCACCCCGTCGGTCTCGGCAATGCCCCGCAGGAACCGCGCATATGCCGTTGCGTCGAGATGATAGGCATAGGCCAGCCCGAGCTCCGGATCGGTGGAGAAGCGGTTTTCCGCCGCCGCGCGCAGCTCCAGCGAGTAATCGCCATAGGGACGCCCGAACCCGCGATGCTGCGCTTCCAGCCAGAAATGCTGGAAATCGGCGACGAACACCGATCGCCCGACCGACCCGAACGAGTGGAAATAACGGTCGCCCGGCCGGTCCCAATCCTCGAAGCCGATGCCGAGCTTGAAACTGGCATTGGTTGCGCGGACGAACGCGTCCTCATCGATGCCGATGAACGAATGGAAGCTGCGGATGGTGGGAATGGTCGACTCGCCGACGCCGACGGTGCCGATCTCGTCGGATTCGACCAGCACTACCTCGATCATCGGGCTGAGATGCTTGGCGAGCGTGGTGGCGGCGATCCAGCCGGCGGTGCCGCCCCCTGCGACCACGACGCGTCGGATCCTGTCGGGAGTTGCTTCGGTCATCGATTGAGCTGCCTTTGGATCAAGGCGCGCAACTGCCGCGCAGCCATGGGATCGAGGGACGCCAGCGGCCCGCGGGCCGGCGCCGGCAAATGGGCCGCCGGACGCTCGGGCGGACCGAAGATGTAATAATCGAACATCGCGCGCCACGCCGCTTTCTCATGCGCCGGGCGATCGCGTAGCGAGAGCAGGGCGTGGAGCAAGGTCGTCATCGGCGTGTCGAGGAAATCGGGCGCCGCGTTCCACCAATAATTCACGAGCACGTTGAAGTCGTCGAGCGCCTCGACCTGGTGCCACCACAGGGCCGGATAGACCAGGACGTCGCCGGGCTCGAGGTCGGCGATCTCGCCGGCGGCCGCTGCCTTGGGGAAATCGGGAAAGCGGTCGAGATCGGGCGCGGCGAAATCGACCATCGTCACCACTTGCCCGCCCGGCGTCGGCGCCAGCGGTCCGGGATAGAGGTTGGCGACCTGCTCGGGCGGAAACAAGGTGAAGCGGCGATGCCCGACCGCGCAGCACGCCGCGTTGTTCGACATGTCGAAATGCGCCGCCGCGATCGTACGATTGCCGAGCCAGATGCTGGCGAGCGGCGGATGCTTGGCGAACAGGTCGCCCGCCGGCGTCAGTTCGTTCTCCCTGCGGAAGCCCGGGAAGAAGGTGTCGAGATCGGTCGAGCCGATATAGAAAGCCGGTGCGTCTGGGTTGCCGCGCTGTTCGAAGATGCGGGCGAGGAAGGCGTCGAAGGCGACGCGTTCGCCGCGGAAGTTCATCGCCGTCGCGTCTTCATTATAGTGAAAGCGACCGCCGGTTGCCGGATCGGCGGTATAGCCGACCACCGGCTGTCCGTTGTGGAACCGCAGCAGATAGTCGACGGCGCGTTCCGGCGAGTGCAGTCCGGCCTGGACTAGCGGCCAGTCGCGCGCGGCGCCTTTCAGGATGGTCGGCACGCCTTCGGCGATAATGGCGGCGAGATCCGGGACGGCGATATCTCCGTCCAATTCGTGGGTTCGCCGGGTGACGGCGATCCGGACGGGCGCGGCATCAGCCATCGCGGCGCCGCTTGCGCTCGACCAGCGCAGTGATGTTGCCGAGCGAGGATGCCGCCCAGATCGCGGGCCGCAGGAAATCGTCGCGATGCAATGCCGCAAGCGCCG
>Ga0307517_10010313_pt1 | contig 13089 bp, 14 predicted proteins | sample 23_EM_MG_FD_194515 | JGI IMG/M metagenome (GOLD analysis project Ga0307517, IMG submission 194515) | Populus trichocarpa ectomycorrhiza microbial communities from riparian zone in the Pacific Northwest, United States - 23_EM | ecosystem: Host-associated > Plants > Roots > Unclassified | place...
ACATCTTGAGTGCACCAGCGTCGATCACAGGTGTTGAGATTCATTCGTTGGTTCATAAACGGATCGAACCTTGGCCGGAACCCCCATCCCACCGCTCACTCCATGCGCTCTCATCTCATCAAGAAAAATCTCTCGGGCCTTCCCCGGACCAACCAGCACCTCATACACAGGCCTCGGCCTCGTCTCCACCGATTTAGATCCTCGCCGGCGGTCCAAGCCTTCTTCGTCATCCTACTCGCTTCTCTTGGACTCTCACTCATCTACTCGGAGTTCCGTCGGCTCTGGTACTACCGCCATTCCACGGCCGCAAACTCCGTCCTCCCCCACTTTACGTCAAGGCTGCCCCTGGTTGATCGCACCATCTTCGAAAAGATCGCGCGGTTGGATCTCGAGGACGAAATGGATTCAGAATCAGGATCTGACTTCTCCATTCCAATCAACATCGACTCCTCCGATGTCTTCTCTCCATTCTTTCGGCCAAGAGTGACACATATACCGGAAGTCCAGCCACAAGTGACGCCGAATCTTGACATGGAGACGACGCAGAACAATTTTTGCTCGGAGGGCAGTCCAGACCCTCTTGCATCGTCCTGCAAGTTTTTGCTCCCGTTGAAGATTCCGGAACAAGGCGCGAATGCGCACACTCATCTGGTGCGCCTGTTAGGACTCGCTCGGGCACTCAACAGGACGCTGGTCTTGCCGAACGTAGGAAAGAACAAGGTGGGAGCCTGTCGCCGATGGCGTTTCGGCGTTTACTACGACGAACGAGCACTACTGAGCGAGTTGGGCGGTGACTCCAGTTCTGTTGTTCGACAAGATGGGTTCAAAGCTTGGATCGATTCTCTCTCATCTCCTCCCTCATCGCAACTCGTTTCTCTGAAGTGGGTTTACAATAAGAACTTTCCGCCAGTCACCGTCAGCGGACAGTACGATGGTGGTCTCGATGTTTATATCCACGATGACCCAGATACTGCGATGGTGCTCTCCGACCAAACGGGGTGCTTGAACAGAAGGTTTCCTCGGCTCGATCCCATCGGTTCTTTCCCCCCTTCGTCATTTGTGGTCACCGACCACAGTAAGCAAGAAAGGATTGGTGGAGTATCTCGGACGTTGCTGGATGGACTCTCTGGGCCGGCCCTCACTCGCACGCAGTCCGAGCCACGCATGAAAATCGATGATCGTTCAACGAATTATGATTTCTATCGCCCGTACGAATCTCCCGATGTCCTAATAGTATCCTGGAACGTACCGTCACCCATTTTCCAACCTCGGCCAACCACGATCTTCTCGCCTCAACTACGTGCACTGGCAGCCAGAATGATAAGGCGTCTGGGTCCATACATTGCTGTCACTTGGGACGTAGAAACTTCGAAGAGTGATGCTGTTCTTGGATGCGTGGAGGCTCTCAGATCCACCATTCATTATGTACTCAGCGGTCACGAGCAATTGGGAATTAGGAACGTCTGGTTGGTCGGGAATCTGTCACCTTCGGATCTTCTACATTCGTCAGAGCCCCTCTGCCCAAGCACATTTACGAGGGAGTCATTCTTTACGTCCGGCGTCAAACTGACACGGGTCCACCAAGAATTGGAGAGGATGGTCAATGAAGGAGAAGAAGTCGACGATGTGGCAGGCGGTGGAGACGACGCCGTGCGAAAACAAGAAGTATTAAAAGATGCTGGGGTGCTTAGAATCCTGGACAAGCTCGTCTCGATGAGGTCAACTTACCTCGTGATAGCTTCAAAGAGTTGTGGTAAAACCAGGTGCGCCCTTCTTCCCCCCGCGGTGGAGTACCGTTTGGACTTATCAAATCGCCCTTGAAAATCTAGTCTGTTCACGAGGGAGATCTTAGATTGGCGGGGAGAGAATGCGGGGAAAAACTTCGCTGCGAAGGTTGGATCGACGGATGATAGGGTTTGGGGGGGAACGGGCTGGGCAGCCAAGGATGGTGCGGTGGTCGAATTTGGATGAAACGCGTCGCTCTTTTTGGGTCCCAGTGAACTTTTAAAGCTAGCAGTGTCCCAGGGTGTTCTCGATGGGCTAGAATTCGTGAACATGGTTATCCATTGGAGGCATAATGGCGAACTTGACAAACGACCCCAGAATATCCAACTAGCGGGTGCAGATGTACTGTACAGGGATGACATCTCGGAGTCAATCTCGCATGAGAACTCCGTAGGATGGGGCTTTGGTTACGGCAGGAGGCGAGACTTCAGTTCGGATACACGGGTAGTGAGAGGAAGGCAGTGGTAATCCTACGTGTAGGAAGCCTCGTGTCGTGACCAAAGAGCGGGTACCAGCATGGAAACTTTATCCTGTTGTATTACTGCATATTTTGATAAGATTTACACCCGTGAATGAACCCTTTGACGGCCGCACAAAGTTCCAAACACAGATCCGATTCGTTCTTCGATTAGGGGCCGGTCGCGAAGGCAGGACCTGTACGTTCTAAAATGGAACATTGGAGCCCCAGGACAGGCTAACTCGCACCTGCGCCGACGCGTCGAGAGCTTGTTACGAGAGTTGGAGACGACGACAAGGCGTGTGTGTGCGGACGGATCCCAAGCAAGGTTTGGGGGTGAACCATCGAGATCGATCCATTTGTTGGAGGGCACAACTGGGTACTGCAATCGCGTAAGGGATGAGCCCGAAGGAGGGTGAAGAACAGCCGTTGATAGGGATCGGGAAGCCGGTAACGAGGAGATCGAACGACACGGCGAATGATTCCGCGAAACTGGGTGATGAATCAGAGACAAATTTTAGCGAGGACCCTGGCGATAAGCGAGGAGACACCTGAGTCACGAATACGAGGCGCAAAGCGTTACCGCGTCTGTATCTGTGGGGGGAGAGCAGGCAACGTGTGAGAATTTCATTAATTGCTTTTGTCTCGGCAGTTGGCGGACCGGGCGTTGATCCTGCTCGTCTTTTTGTCTTTGCCCAGCTCGATCATTTTATTGTCACTTGAGTAAATTGAACGCAAGGGAGGACCTCCTCGTCTGATTAGAATGTCTCACCACACAACAAAAGCCTTTTTGTCTTGCCGACTCAAGTTGCGCTCGTGCCCTCTTCCGACCCTTTTGTCTCCGTAGGAACCACCGTCTCGCGATCCACCAAAGGTCCTATATAAGCCATCGAGACAATGACGGTACGGCCCCAACTCACACTTCTTCCTCCGCTTTCCTATCTCCGTTCTTCAATAACCCCGGCGAACGACAACCATGGTCTCCTACGCACAGCCCGCCGCCGCCAACTACTACACCCAGCCATCCCACCCGAGCCCCAAATCACGAGGACATCGCCTTTGCGACGACTGCGGCGCCGTAGAAACCCCCTCGGGTCCTCGATTCAGATTATGTGGAGGATGCATGACCACCCAGTACTGTGTACGTCCCACTCTCCCGCGTTGTCGACCACCTGATATTGATTCCGATCTAGTCACCTGACTGTCAGAAGCGTCATTGGGCGTCACACAAATCGATCTGCCAGCATACCGCTTCTCAAATCTCTGCTGCCAAGCAGCAACCGATGTCTGGTCACTACGACGAGAGTGTAGTCAAGCACCTGCGGAAATTCACTTCCGCTCATCAAGAACTTCTTAACTGGGTCGTTTTCCAAGCCCTCCAGCTGAAGCGTGTCCCTGCCAACATTCGCCAGCAAGCTCTCATCGTTGAGCTCGATTACCACCCAAACGCCCCCGATTCTCTCCATTGGTACGCTAACTCAATCAGGCTGGTGGAGCTTCATTTTTGCTTATACGATTTACCTCCGATCCAGCTTCACCATCAAGGGAACCCACGTCGTTCCTCGGACGTACGTCACCGGTGCCGATGCCAATGTTGCCGCAGACATTCAGCGACGGGACGATAGGTGTCGACGAAGCGGTGGAATCGGTGCTGCTGTTGTATCGATCCAATGCGGCGGCCTGTCACAAGTGATGCCCGTCGAGGTCGACCCCCCGAGTCAAATCACCTGGGATTCGCGTGATGACTGGTCAGAAGTTGCCAGGCATTTCGTGAACTCTGGTCGAACAGACTTTAAGCCGATATCCTCCACTTCTCGAGGGTCAGTTTACCTTCAATCGATTCGTGCGCTGAACGCCTTTACTGACTCTCCTTTCAGAATTGTCTACGGATGATCGATGATCTTCCACATCTATAGAGAACGTTCGAGGGCTGGGTACCCGAATCGCACACCATCTGCATCTATCATCGCGCATTTCATACATCATGATTCCCCTTTGGTGCAAGGACGTTCACATTGACCTTCGATATTCGCTTTCGTCTTCGCTTTTCGACTACAAACGTGGTCCGCACTTTGTGTGCGTTTTCTCTGCATGCTCTGAATTAAAAGCACCACCTTCGCCCTTCTTGTACATCTGTAATAGTTTTTCTGTGTACCTCTAATGACTTGTACCAGCTAAAGCAACGATAATGTAGCAGATTGCTTTCACACATACTGGGCGAGTGAGCGGATCGGAACACGCCGGAGGCTTGTGGGAAAAACCCAACGGACCGATTGCCGGGTGGAACAGGACTCGGGTCTCGGGAGTCCTGGGAGTCCAAGTGGTAGCCCAAGCTGACAAAAACCGGGATCACTGACGAGAGTAATCCGTCAGCATGACTACATCTCTTAAAAATCTTCCACAATGGATCCATCCTCGTCGACTCGTCTACCAGTTTTTCCAGTCCCACCGGGGCCCGCAATGACCGGAAGAATGCCCGGCTTTGATCTGTTCTCCCAGTCTCAACACTTCCTTGCGCTTCCGCGACCCGATGTGACGCTTGGACCGTTACCCCACGGCCTCACAGATACTACAACCCTCGCTGCCCATGACTTCGATGTCGACAACCGAACGGGTTTCATGCCCCCGCAACCACCGCTTGCTCGCCTCCCGAGCGAGTGGGAGACCTGGGAAACGATCTTGGACTCCGCATTGATGAAGAGGTTGAAGCTTTACAACGGACCTACGACCTCCGATGACGATCGTGCTGAGTCTGCTGCCTGGAGAGAGGGTGTGCGCAAGGTGAATAGGATCCCCCTAAATGACGCCCATCGAAATCACACTGATGGCTGATTTCATTTCACTTTAGCTTTCAGTGTTATCAGCTGATAGCCTCAAAACTTCCGAATTATGGTTGAGGCGAGCTCACCATGTCCTCGCCTGGATCACGGCGTACTACATCCACACCCAACCACAAGATGTCCAGCCGGTCGTCCCCCGAAGCATCACCATACCCCTGCTGCGCATCTGTCAGCAACTCCTCCTCCCCCCGGTTATTACCTACTCCGATAATGTCTTATACAATTGGGCCCTTATACGCCCCCAAACACCTACATCGGAACAGGAAGATTTTGAAGCCCTCCTCTTCCCCCTCTCCGCTTCCTCCGCCGCCTCCACACCCGCATTGGACAACCTCAAATGTTTAACGACATTCACCGGAACACGCGATGAGGAAGAATTCTTCCTTTCCTCCGCCCGTATCGAGTTCCGCGGCGCTGAGGCTCTGGAACTCATGCGAGAGACTATGGACGAAGCCTTCGTTGGTGATAACACCGCTTTAAGGCGTATTACTTCCTACCTTCAGAAGTTGTCCGTCGTGATCAAGGACCTCGCCAAACTCCTCGCGGACGTCCGACAAGGATGCGACCCCGAATTATTTTACAACCAGATCCGACCGTGGTTCAAGGGCCAAGATTCCGGCCCAGCTGCGATCGAGTGGGTCTTCGAGGGCATCGACGAAGACCCTACCTTTGTCCAACCAACCGAGCTCTCCGGCCCATCAGCTGGCCAGAGCTCTCTCATTTCCGCACTGGATATTTTCCTCGGGGTCTCTCACGGAAAGAACCCCACCTCTGAACAGTGGTTGAGAAGGATGAGGATGTATATGCCTCGCCACCACCGCAATTTCCTTCGTCACCTCGAGAACAACCCCCGTCCCCTCAAAGCGCTCGTCGAGGCTAACAAGGATCATTCAGGACTACTAGATGCATTTAACGCCTCTGTGGAATCTTTAAAGGAGTTCAGAGACACCCACGTCAGGATCGTGGCCATTTACATTACTGGGCCAGCAAGGAGGGCTGCGGAACGCCTGGGCCAGACTGGGGAAGGCAAAGTAAAGGGAACAGGCGGGACGGATGCTATGTCGTTCGTGAAAACCACTAGGGATAATACGACGGCCTCGAAGCTTTCACATTAGAGTCTCCAGCTTATAATTTACAATCGTAGAACTCTAACTCATAACCGAAATGTAATGTCGTTGTGTCCAACCCCGCTGGGGCTCTGTGTTTATTAACGCTCTCCTGATCATCGTTTCGGTGGTCTAGTGGTTATGATTTTCGCCTCACACTGAGCTCTCGCGAAAGGTCCCCGGTTCGACCCCGGGCCGAAACATTTTGCTCAGAATATCCACGCTTTGCGTTGTCTATTGAGTATTATCCGTCGTTCCAACAAGGGTTACCACCACACAGATCCAGTCATTAATCTTCTACCCGTCCCAACTGCCCTCGCGCTCAGAACCTCCCCGTTCGCGTCAATGGACGCTCCCACTGTCAGGACTCCACCTGGGTGTTTGAGGTTTACGAGCGAATTTGGGTCTCTTGTTTGCGAAGAGGGGACGAGATCCCATGCGAGCGAGCCCTTGATCTTGGACGCGACTCCGAGGCAAAGAGCGAGAGTCGCGGGGCACGCCTTATGAACGACCCCCATCGAGAACGCGTGGACTTCAATGTCGACGTCTGCATTCGGAGGGGGAGATAGAATGGCGATTTTAGGTTGTGCTTGAAGGCTCGGGTCCAACCCCATCTTCACTGCGCCGGCTCTGCGGATTGTCTCCACGTTAACGGCCACTTCTGGACTGGAGTAATCGATTGGGGTGTTGGAGGGCAAACCGAGGACCTCACGAAGATCCTGAGAGGTGATAAAGACGGTGGGATTCGTCGCGTCGACCAGAGATGCACGGATCGAGAGTCCAGCTTTCGAGGGGGTATTGAATCGTAACGCGTCCACGGCGTTCCCAGTGGGAAGCAACTTTCCGGTGCCGGCACCACCGGGAGATTGAAAATCGAGCACAATTTGCGAAGCGCGTCCTGGAACGCCCGCTAGACTGGTTTGGGGCAAATCTAGAACGGGAATCCAGGTTCTCGTCTCCTCCTTCCACCGAACGGGGAACGTCGTATCGACCAATTTGCTCGTGTTCTCGTTGAAGGACCTTATAGTCGCGGTCGTTACCCCCGTCTTCGGATCTTCGCGTATCGACGGATCCCTGGGTTTGCAGATCCTGTCATCCAACGCGAACACGCCGATCATGGCGGATAGATTGCCACAATTTCCAGAGTAGTCGACGACGTTATCCCGGATCCCCACTTGGGCGAAAGTGTAGCTGACGTCGAGCCCTGGGAGCCGGGACCTGAGCTCCTGGGAGGGAGGGCCGACGACACATATTTTTGAGAGGCTGGAGACGCCTCCGCCCATGCCGTTGAGCTGACGAGCGTGGATTGGGTCTGGGGAACCCATTATTCCGAGGAAAAGCGGGCCCCAGAGGAGCTGGGAGGCGGGGAGGTGGGCTCTGTTGATGTATACACCCTTGGATGTCCCTCCTCGGAGGAAAGAGGCCGGGAGGGGATTTGGAACCTTCATGATTGACTCGTGAGGGCTTTGATGGGCTCGGCTGGGTGTCGCAGCTCTTGCCGGGATCCGAAGTGCTGAACATCGGGGCGATGATGATCGGCCAGGTCAATTGCGCCCCGACCATCACCGGCCGGAGCAGCTCCCAACTTGTTCTGGTCATTCGACGAAAACCCGATCCCGGGTCCATGTGCTGTTAGAGTTAAACGATCAGATTCAGAAGCTCGAGGCACAGTTTCCCATATGTACGTTAAATGCTAACGAGAAACTTGTCGAAAGTATAACTCTTATGTCTGGGATACGGGCCGGCGCCGGGTTTCGAGTTGTGGGCGTTCGGCCGTGCCGGGGGTGGAGTCGATCGACAGCTCCTCCTGTCCAACTGAGGATTCCGAGCGGAACTTGACTTTCTGCCACCAGCTGAAATATCATCCTCAAGTTCTGTTGGCGCACAAAACATTGCTCCGCCTCGCAACCCGTCTCATCAGAACAACACGAGGTGGGTTCGAATCAACTTCTGGTCCTCAAACTGCTCTGCGGAACAAGGTTCAGCCTCCATTTGTGCATGCAGTGGCCGATCAATTCTACGTAATTGGGGAGTGGGCGTAATGAGCGGGCGGAGTGTCTTCCTCAAGGAGGAGAGCCTGATCGAGTTGGACTTGAAAATTGCACCACCACTTCTATGTCAGCGGAATCTCCACTCCTTGGCCGCGAGAACCGCCGTTGTCAATTACCCGAGGTTGAAATGAGCGACCACCCCTACGACTCTGGACCTCGACAGCGACCAGATCACGAAAGCATGCCCACTGCCAAGGGATTGTTATACATATGGAACCCCGATAGGAACTTTCGTCGAGCCTCTTCCGTTGAGGCCGACCAATCAACCGAGCCCCTCGGCCATCACATCTCCTCCTGCCTTATCCGGGGCGAAAGGGAGTGATTTATTACGGACCCTGGGCCCGGCCGCATTATAAGATAGGATGCCATGTCTCACCACCGCACCTTTCACCTCATGGACCACGACCTCCAGCAAACAGCGATTGCTGTCGCAATAGCCTCTGCGACTTATTTACTGTATCGAAGATACAACCGGCCTTCTGTCAAAGATATTCGGGGACCACCAAACCCCTCCTGGGTGCACGGTAGGCTTGGAGACCTTCTCGTGCTCCCGCCCATTTACTCAATGCGGTTTTGAAGGTCATCAATGGTACTGGCAGACTCAGGATGCCGGCGCCGTCGAAAAGCATCTCCTCGAGAACTACGGGACCGTGGCTCGCTGGAATGGCCCACTTGGGGTACGCTCAGCCGTGATTACGGATAAGTGGGTGTTAACCGTAGTTCTTCCTCAGGAGGAGCGTCTATGGGTTGCCGATCCCAAGGCCATCAATCACATTCTCAAGAACTCGGGCGTCATTTACAAGAAGCTGTCAAGCACGAGGGAACTTATCGTGATGATTCTTGACCGCGGTCTTGCCTGGGCTGATGGTAATACCTTCTCAAATCGGCATCCTCTCGGGTTCTGATTCCAACAGGTGACATACACAAGCGCCAAAGGAGGGCAATGGCCCCCGCATTTGGTCTCATTGAGGCTAGAGGAATGTTACCGTATTTCTCACAATCCGTCACAAAGGTCGGTGATCGCCTCACGTCAATCCAGTACCGGGACCGATATGTCCTCCCCGTAGTTGGCAGACAAATGGTACGAGTTGATCAGAGGCGAGGGCTCAGAGGAATCCTCGACCATCGACGTGTCGTCGTGGCTCGCCAAAGCGACCCTTGATGCGTATGTTATGACCCCACGATGGTTCACACTCTACTCACGAGCACGCTCAACAGGATTGGAACCGGGGCCTTTGAATACGAGTTTGGCGCACTGGACAATTCGGACAACCTGCTGACGCGAAGTTACTCCGACCTAATGTGTGTTCCAAACCTTGCACTTTTAACAAACGTCATGATTCACGATGCATTGTAGCTATGCGTCGTTTGGGTTCCCAGCAAGAGGGCGCGTTTTCGTCCAGAACGCCGCCAGGTGGTTACCTAGCGGCCTTATTACTTGGATGTCTGAGAGGAGCCAAAGTCCGGGTCAACTCAGGCTCCGAGAGAACAGGGACGAGGCACATCGTGTCGCCCGAACGTTACTTGATCAGAAGAGAGAAGAGTTGAAGGCTGGAACTTCTCGAAGGGATCTGATGAGTTTGCTCGGTTCGCCTCCGCTGATACGGAATCATAAGCGCTGTGCTCACGGCATTATTTAGTCAAGGCAAGTTCGTCTCTGCGACCGGAATGGCGGTTGAACGACGAAGAGATTATGGCTCAAGTCCGGACTATCATGTTTGCCGGTCACGAAACTACGGCGAAGGCGGTTAGTTTCCGGATCGAATTTGTACTTTGTGAAGACTGACCAAGTTCAAGTTGACCTTCGCCCTCTGGGAGTTGGCTAAGAACCCTGATATTCAGGATAAATTGCGGGCCGAGGTCGGCGAAGCTTGGGAGAGAGTCAGAGCAAGAGGTGACAATGAGTTTGTTGCCAGTGACTTCGACACTATGCCCTACCTGGTCGCAATTGGGAAGGTTCGTTATGTCATCTACGGTTACTCAATTGGCAGGTCTGACTGGTCGTCATGCAGGAGACGTTACGGGTTCACGCGCCCGCCGTCGAGGTTCCCCGTGTTGCCTCGAACGACGATATCGTGCCTCTTTCAAAACCCATCGTTGGCGCCTCCGGAAAAGTATATAACGAGCTCGTAATACCCAAGGGAACGCTGGCGGTGGTTTCCGTATTCGGACACAACTTGTGGGTTTTCCGAAGAATCCGCCTTTTCTATACATTCGCTTACTCGGTGTGATGTTTCAGAAACCCAGCGGTGTGGGGTCCAGACGCTGACGAGTGGCGCCCCGAACGATGGCTCGAGGCAACTGGAGATCCTGAATCACCAGTCGGAGTGTACGGAAACCTGTATGTCATGTTTATTTGGCCTTTTGGGCACGACTGATGTCTCTTTAGTGCCACTTTCTCCGGAGGCGTCAGGAGCTGCATCGGATGGAGATTTGCGTTCGTGATTGCTTACTCGTTCCTTGATGAAAAACTGACATTTTACGACATCGATAATTTTCGTAGTGTTGTCGAGATGCACACGTTCCTGGTCACCCTAATCAGGCAGTTCGAGTTCGCCCTCCCGGATGATAGTCCGAAGATCAGGAGGCGGAGACCGGGATTTACTGTCCCCGTCATCGAGGGAGAGGAACACAAGGGCATACAGTTACCGCTCAAGGTAACCCCACTAAAGAACGAGTGAACTTGTAATACCCCATGTATATCCATAGATGGATGAGTAGCATTTGTTTGTTAGCTAGGTCGCGCCTATATCATAGTTTGGAACTGCGCACCGTCCCCGATTGCTGGTTCCCCTGGAACGAGACACTTCCACGGAGACGCCCCGATCAGGCCTGTTGTAGCCTTCCCTTTCGTGGCTTCTCCGGAATAGACGTAGCTGTCACAGAGGCTCTGCGAGCTTCACTAGCCCTCCTCGTTCGAATTTTCAAACCCGAGGGCTCCATTCCGATCCGATCACCCTCTCCATATCCATTGTCACTTCGGGTAACCAGGGATACCGAGGCCAGTGAACGGGAGCGTAACATCGGCCTCTATAGATTTTGGCGATTCCAATTCACTCTACGGTTCCGTTCGCGCCAACCACGGTAACAGTGCCGAAATCTTTCGGGGCGGTGATGCACGCTTTGTTGGTCACGTTCACTCGACTTCGTTTTCCCGACCGGTACCCGGGGGATTAAGGGTGCAAATTTTCCCGTGCCAACCATCGCCTGAGGAGGGAACAAGGGGGATCGGCCCTCCTCGAAATAGAGATTAAAGGAAATCGTACCCCATACGTCCGGCGAACCTCCCGAATACCCAAGTGTGGATAGATGGACCGGTGTGCCGCACGGTGAAGACGACGCGAATAACAGGATCATGTATACGATATCATCCAATCGATAGCTCGACCGGCTCCTTCCTAAATTCGACGGATCGTGGAGACAATAGCAGGATAGGCACATGAAAAGCCAGACGTTCGGGATAGAAAACGAATTTAGACACCGAGATCATGTGAGATCTCGCGAACAAACTTGGGAAACCCCGTTAACAATAAAAATAGCGTGGGCCGTAACCACCGTTCGCACCAAGTTTGCACACACTACGGTGAACGAATTAACAAAGCAAATGGACAGGGCTGCAAGATAACACTGGGGCCAAAGGGCCATACCGCGGTCAAGCCTCCGCCTGAACACGGCTGTTTGCGGCAGGTGCACCGACAGGCAAAGGTCCCCTTGTCCAATCCGGTAAGATCGTATTGTAAACTTGGGAAGATGGTGACCGGCTCTCTGGTCGAGATCAACAACACCACGTCCCTCTCTTCATCCCTCTCCCGGATTGCTTTCAGCATGCTCAGGAACGGGGTGATCCCGATCCCACCAGCCACAAACAACGGTTTCCTCGCCGCCGGGTCCTGGACCGGAGGAAGGACGAACTCTCCAGCCACGCCGACCAACCTCACGATCATACCCAACACCCTGCAGTCCTCCATCACATGCGGCATACCTTCCTTCAACTTCCTCGCGACGGCGAACAAGGCGCCGGTGACGACCCCACCCGGTTTCTCCCTCATAGTGAGCTCGAACGTCTGCGTCTTCCCGACGACGTGGGCGGAAGACATGGTTCAAGTGCGGATTCGATCGTCGTTGAGAGATGTAGGCTTCCAAGGGTCCATGTGAGCGTACTGTTTGGGACCTACGGAATCGGTGAAATCCAACGCGACGCTCTGACCGGGGGTGATCTCGACTGCGGTCCCTAGGATTTTGAAACTGAACACGGCGAGGTCTTGGCTGAGCAGGTCGACTTTTGTGAGGAGGACGTGGGTGTCTTCGAAGTAGTGACCAGAAACCGATGGGGTTTCTTCGACCAGGAACTTGACGGGTGGGCTGTACGGGCTTCTTGCAACGGGAAGGCTTGGATCCTGGCGGAGAGGAAGCGCATCGCGGACAAAGGTGTAGCCGGTTGTCGTTACCGTGGTCAAAACCTTTTGTCGACGCATAAGGGCTTCGGCCTCGGCGCCAAGGAGGGTTTTGGCCTCCCCAGTGATATACAGGATGTCTCCCGTGACGAAGTTTATGAAGGTGAGAGAAGCGAGGGGTGTCACTTCAACGTTTCCCAGAGAGGTCATCAAACGATTCCCTTTGAACAATCGAGTGTTAAAGATCGAGCTTAAAGAGAGTGGAGAGTAATTACCTGAAAAATCCGGTAGGACTACCGTCCGACCGTCACTTGGTCTGACGCGGATGAATCCCGGGAGTCCCCCACGGTGATTCATCCCGAGGTGAGATGGTAAATTCTCTGCGGATTCCGGGGGGGGGGGCGACATAACTGGTCCCCAAGAAGACCGTATCGTTTTCGTGGATGAAGGAGATCA
>Ga0307517_10010314_pt1 | contig 13089 bp, 10 predicted proteins | sample 23_EM_MG_FD_194515 | JGI IMG/M metagenome (GOLD analysis project Ga0307517, IMG submission 194515) | Populus trichocarpa ectomycorrhiza microbial communities from riparian zone in the Pacific Northwest, United States - 23_EM | ecosystem: Host-associated > Plants > Roots > Unclassified | place...
AATGGTTACATTTCATCCTTGTCGTGATTTGAAATTGGACATGAGACTATTGTTGATAATAGAGGATTAAAAGGGGCTACGGAACATTATAAAGATTGTTTTTTTATTTAGAAATTTATTAAAATAATATTAATTTTTTTATTTTAAAAATTTATTTTTAAATATCAGAATATCAAAAAATTCAAGAAAAAAAAATTAATTTCAAGAAAAAATTCAAAAAATAACAAAATAATGTTTAACCGGTGCGTCAAATAATCAGGAAATTTTACCCTTTTTTATATATAATTTTAATTTGAGACTAATATGATATAAATGAGTGATTCATCAATCCTCTCAAAATTTTAAAATGGTAGAAAATTTTTTTTTTAAAACTCAAGCATATGATTTAAAGAGTTGGTGTGAATAATAAATTTAAAATTAATTTTATTAATATAATATGCATAACTAGCAATTAGATAATCCATATAGAAACATATTTCGTACCCTTAATCCTGAATTTTATCAAAATCTCATTTGGAGAAGAGAAACGTGAGAAGAAAAAAAAACTCTTGCAAATTGACTAGATCGTGATGAACTCAATTGATGCACTTGTTATTTTAATCTTATATTGATATAGGATTGGAAGCCATTTTTAAATTTTCATAAGCAGAAAAAACATTGCCATTTTTTTATGAGTTTTTTATTAGGTCCTTTATCGGAAGGCCAACTGCCCAAAACTTACTAATAATTACTAATTAGAGCCCGAAGAAACCATTAAAATTTTGTAATCTCAAAGCTGGGAAATTACTGCAATTACAATAGAGTTAAGGGCAATTGGTCAAATTAATAGATAAGATACTCCAGAAAACAGCATTTTGACTTTTGGTAACACCTAAAACCCCGGTAGGCAAAAGGCAATCTCTTTGAACATCTCCAACGGCCGTGCTAAACGAATAGCTAAACATTAAAAAATATTATTTTGACTTTTTTATATTTATTTTACATATTCTAAAAGCATTTTCAACGAAGCTGTTAAACGAAGAGTCAAAAATAATAAAATAATATTTTAATTTTTGTTTGTTTATTTTTCATACTTCAAGGAAAAAGTCAAACAAAATATTAAAATATCTTTTCTTTCCTACAAATGTTATTCTTATATATATCTTAAAAGAACCAAAACTAACAAAATGAGACCAACAAAAGAATAAGTCAATTAAATATAGTAATATGGAAAAAGAAATAACATCAAAATTATTAAGAAAAAATAAAGCACTTATTTATTCCACTATAATAGAATTGACTTTTCAAATGGCTTTTCTTCATTGGAGTATACATGATAAAAAAAAAAAAGCTATATCTATACTATTCAAAATGCTATTTTATCAATTTACCTCTTTAAAATAGCATCTCCCATTGAAGATGCTCTAAAGAAAGTGCTAAACAAAATGCTAAAATATCTTTTCTCTTTCAGAGTATCTCCAACGGGGCAGCTAAAAGAATAGGCAAAAAAAAAAAATTATACTTTTAGCTTTTATATTTGCTTTTAAGCATTCCAACCGGTTAGCCAAATGAATAGCTAAAATAGTTGTTCAAGACAAGAAATGTCATTTCTACATTTCTCTGTAGAAAAGGTAAAAGTAAATGAAAGTACGCTTCCTCTGTTGGCCAATGCTTTTTTCATTTGTTTTATATTTGTTGGCCAACGTTTATTTTGTATCCGTTGGCCAACGTTTATTTTTTTTCTTTTAAAAGCAAAACAGAAGGAAGAAAACTTACCTGCAAATTTCAAAACTTTGCATTACCTCACCCTTCTCTCTAATTTTAAAAAACAAGAATTAATTGTCCTCCAATTAATTAATAAAATGTATGATTGTTTAAAGACTTTTTCTATTTTTTCTTTTGCATCTCTTGATTCTTGAGACCTTTTGTTGTTAATTTTCTATTTGTGATTATTTTTATTTATTTGTTATTTTATGTTTTTGATATGGGTTAAGAAAAACAATTTTTATTTATGTTGTTATCTTTGACAAAATTGAAAGGAAGTAATGATGGTAGCTAATATTGATAAAAACATGGAGTGACATATCTTAAATTTATTTTTTATTGTCTGTTTTAATTTGAGGTCAATTATATTTTGTCTTGTTGAAAATGCAACTAAACCAGTATATCAATCCTCTTTTAGTTTCCAAAAATGGTCAAATTGTAATGGTTGTATGATTAGATTAATGTTAGAACAAGTATGAGACAATTCTTATTTTTAATTCACATTTATGTAAACTACAAAATTGCTAGACATTGAATGTGAGCTTCATTTACACCCTCTTATAAGGTTTTAACTTGAGTTTTTTTTTTTTCAATGTAGATGGTTTCAAATTTTCCAGTCTCTTTTATCAACTTTCTTATGAGCGACTCAGAAGATATTCTCTCTCAACCAAGTGATTCTAATCAATTAATTGATGACTTAACATATTCGAATTTAAATGTCCATACAATAAAAAAAATCACAAAGAAGTAAAAACTTCTCATCAGAGGAAGATTGTTTACTTGTCTCTGCATGGTTGAATACAAGCAAGGATCCAATTACAGGAGTTGAACAACAAACAAAACAATTTTAGGCTCGAGTACATGCTTACTTTGTAGAGAATGGAGGAAACTTGAATAATTGTTCCCAAATAAGCATCTCAAGTATATGGCAAGAAATAAATAGAGAAGTCGGTAAATTTGTTGGATTTGTTACTCAAATTAAAAATCGCCAGCAAAGTAAAATGACCGAAGAATCAAAGGTAATTTTAATATTCATTTCAATGTTAAATTGTTTAACACATATTTTAACATTATTGAATTTCTCTATTTTTTTTACCAGATTAATTATGCTCGGCAAATGTATGCTTCTTGCGTTGGCAAACGATTTCAATTAGAACATTGTTGGGTTATCTTAAGAAAAGAACCCAAATGACAATTTGAGCGTGCAAGTCAACATCAAAGGTCAAACAAGAAACAAAAAAGTCATGTCAATGCAAGTCCGGCTTCATCAGCTCCATTTACCCCTGATTCTGTTAGTTTAGGAGAAGATAGCGAACCATTGATTTATAAAGATAGACCAATTGGTCAGAAGGCTGCAAATGAATGACTTAAACATAGACAGGGAAAAGATAAAGTTGGAGAGGTAACTGTAACAAATCTCTTACAACAATTCAGGGATACTCTAGTTGAAATTGAGGATTAGAAAAAACAAGACAGGAAAATTATGTTAGAGCAACAAGCTATGATGATTCAACAAAGTCAAGAGAAACAAGAATTGGACATGATTGAGAAAGAAGAACAAATTATGAAAATTGATATTTCTAATTTGGATCCAATTTCTGCAGCGTATTTTCAAAATAGAAAGTTAGAAATTATGAAAAAGAGGGGTTTTAATTTTTAATTAACTTGATTGATTTATTATTTATTGTAATGTATTTTTAATTAAATATGTAGAAAATTCTTGGTTATTTTAAATATATTGTTATAAAATTGATATTAATTCATAATACTTTTTTAAAGTTCTTCTAACACTTAACAACAATAAGTAGGATTAATTAACTTAAAAGATAACAACCACAATGAAAAAAAATATAAAAAAACTTGAAAATTATGATAACATAAGAAGTTCAAATCTGATGATTCTACTCGTTGTCATATTGTTCCCACAAATGTTTAATCAAATCTTCTTGTAGTTGAGAGCTAGTTACTTTATCCCTGATTCGATTATGAGTTTGAAGAAAATCATGTAGTTATGGTATTTCACCATATGACACTGATATAAAGAAATTGACTTCACGTTAATGGTCAAATCCAAGGTTCATTGTTCCTTCATCCTCAATAATCATATTATGCATTATTATGCAAGCTTTCATACTATTTGCAAGCGTTTCTTCATCCTAATATCGAACAAGTTCACGTACAATTGCAAAACGAGATTGGAGCACCTCAAATGCCCGCTCCACATCCTTTATTGCAGACTCTTGCTTACTTGCAAAATATTTTATCTTTGCTCCTAATGATCTTGGGATTGTCTTAACAAAGGTTGACCAATTAAGATAAATCTCATCTGCTAAATAGTATCCCATTGTATATTCATGTCCATTAATTGTATAATTGACAGGAGTAGTACGACCTTTAACAAGTGCAGCGAAGATAAGTGACCGATCAAGAACATTAATATCATTTAGTGATCCAGACATTCCAAAAAAGGCATGTCATATCCAAAGATCTTGTGAAGCCACCGCCTCTAAAATTATAGTTGGTTCACGACAATGACCGGTATACATCCCATGCCGTGCAATTGAGCATTTCTTTCATTTTCAATGCATACAGTCAATGCTCCCTAACATCCTTGGAAATCCACGCTGCTCTTCAATTGATAATAATCGACAAACATCGGCCTCATTTTGTGCCCTTAGATACCAATCACCAAAAACTTCTACGATTGCTTTGACGAAAGCTCTAAGACTTTCTATCGCAGTGGTTTCCCCAATTCGAAGATATTCATCAGTAAGATCTGCAGGAATACCATATGCAAGTCTCATGTGAGCTGCAGTTGCCTTTTGAAGGCAAGATAAACTAGGAACACCAAGAGCATCTGTCCTTTGGTTGGAATATGGATTATGAGCTTCCACTGTATTTGCGATCCGAAGAAAAGGACGACGACTCATCCTAAATCTTCTTTGAAATTGACTTTCAGTGAATTTAGAATTTTCAGCAAAATAATCATTATATAGCCTTAACTCACCTTCCTTTCTATTACGATTGACAATATTGTGACAAAGAATAGAGCCACGATACTCTGTTCTCCGCCCTTGATTATTCGATTCTTCTTCAGCAACCACTGCGGTAGCAACTTGAAAGGCGAACATGGGAGTGTCATCATCAAAATCAAAAGCATCATAAAAATTAAAATTAAAATGATTCATGATGAATTTTAATGAAATATAATAAAGATTGGAGAGAAGAAAATGATGAGAAAAAATATTTAGGTATATGAGAATATTTATAGATGAATTATTTTTTTAAATTTTAAAATCTTAAAATGTTGGCGGTTATTTTTTCAAAATTTTAAATTTTAAAATTTAAAATGTTGGCGGTCATTTTTTCAAAGTTTGAATTTTTTTAAAAAAAATTGAAAATCAAAATTTAAAATGTTGGTGGTTTATTTCAAAGTTTGAATTTGAATTTACTTTTAAAAAATTAAAATTGTAACAGTAACATATAAAACTGAAAATTAAAAATATTTATATAAATAAATTTTAAATTTAACTTAAAAATATATCTTTTAACTTTCATATTACTTCATTAATTTTATATTTACTTTTATAAATTACTCGTATTAATTATATAATTAATAACATCATAATTATGTTACATAAAAATATATGAATTAGTTATATAATTATATTAAAATTAATTTAACATAAAATATATTAAAATATAATTGGCTTTTCTAAATAGCTTTTTATCATTGGAATGTACTTATACAAACAAGTTATATTTATACTATTTAAAAAGCTATTTTATCAATTTGGCTTTTTAATATAACATTTTTCATTTGAGATGCTCTCACAAATGTTATTCCTACATATTTCTTAAAAAAACCAAAACCAATATAGCTACATGAAAAAAAAAATATCAAACTTATTAAAAAAATTAAAACACTTGTTTTTCATAGTACAATATAATTAGTTTTTCAAATGACTTTTTTCACATTAGAGTATATATATATATATATATGATAAACAAAGCTATATTTATATTATTTAAAATATTATTTTATCAATTCAACTCTTTAAAATATCATTTTAACTTGGAGATGCTCTCTGCCACGCCGTATGCAACTTATACCATTCCATGCCACCATTCAATCCAGTAGCCTTTTCCTTATGATTCCTCTGCTTTCCAAAACCCTAACAATCCCCTCTCTCCCTCTACTTCGCTTGACTCTCACTCCTCACTCACTACTCACCCGCTTCACTTCCACTCCAACTCCAACACAAACCCGATCCATGAGCTCCGACTCGACTCAGCGCGTCTTCCAGCTCAAACTCGACCCGCTCACTGGTAACTCTGAATGGGTCATCATCGAAGACGGAAACAAAGAAGAAGAAGAAACTTTTAAGAGTTCCAGCCATGCACTTCTAGCCACGACCTCGTATTTGGACATGCTCAATGACGATGCTAGAAACAGAGCATTCCGTGAAGCCATTGACAAGACCATAACCAAACCTTGCCACGTCTTAGACATCGGGTACATCAAATATTTTAAATTACATTTACAATTACTACTACTACTAATATACAATGTTTATGGCGGCAGGGCTGGGACAGGGCTGCTGTCAATGATGGCAGCAAGAGCAATGGGGACATGCGATGATAACAAGAAGGGGATGGTAACAGCGTGTGAGTCATACCTTCCTATGGTGAAATTAATGAGAAAAGTATTGAATTTAAATGGCATGGGAAAGAATGTTAAGATTTTTAACAAACGCTCCGATGAACTCCAAGTTGATATCGATATTCCTTCACGAGCAGATGTTCTTGTAAGTATAGTAATTCGTATTCTTCGTACGCATTCGTTTCTTCTCGGGTGTTATAACGCTTGTTTACTTGGTAAAGTTGTCTAACATAACACCAATGCTATCGAATAGTTGATTGTTTTGTGGTTAGGTGACTGCTAAGTTATTTGTCATTTCAAAAGTGGGGTTCTAAAGTCATAGTTTGGGCTTGGTGAGTTGTTGGTAGTTTAAGCTTATGGAATTGCTTACTTATGAAGTTTGTTTCTGATTTGATTACAGGTTAGTGAGATACTAGACTCAGAGTTATTGGGTGAAGGGTTGATACCGACTCTACAGCATGCACATGACATGCTGCTGGTGGACAATCCACTGACTGTGCCGTATCGAGCTACAACTTATGGCCAGGTGTTTGCATAGACCATCGACTGTTCGGTTTCTTTTTCTTTTATTCTGGACGTATTCTTGACACTTTGTTTTCTCTTTGAAGATGTTACATTACATGTCAATTGTTGCTTTTTAGCATCTAATGTTCATATTCTCATCTTTTGCCTATGTGGCTATGGCCTTTTCCTCATACAATGGGGGACAGTATAAAACTCAATGCTCCTGCTAAGGGTTCTGAGTAATAATAATTGACACTAGATTTGTTATATGTGGTGTTAAGTGACCAAAAACCTTTCAAATCTTTCTTGTCCAACGATTAGAGCAAACAAAAGTTATCCTTCAGAAATTAGTATCCATTGGCACCTTTGAAAACTCAACAGAAATTAGTCACATAATCAGAATGTGAATACGTTTCTTTAGGCTTCACTAAAGTCTGGAATAATTTGCTTTAACTTTTCTGTGCATGGGTGGGAGTAAATTCTTGTGCGGCTGACTTATTCATTATACAGTGGATCTACTGGAAACTTGAAATCTGGCCATTTACATATCCGTTAGAGAAGGATAAATATAGCCATTAATATAGAGGAAGGATTTCTAGTTAAATTGATATAATGTTCCCTCCACTGAACCCTGGAAAATTGTTTGATATTTTGCTTTTTACCCTAGTAAGTTTAGCTGAATGGCCTAGGCTAGATCAAAATTAGGCTATAAAGTGATTTTCTTTTGCTGATAGTTGCTGTACCAAACTGTTTTGTATTATTTGACTCATGTTTATTCCTTGAGTTGTTTTCTTGTCACGCCTCAAAAAAAAAATTTCCCTGCTTTTCAATTGGCTTTTTATTCAATGAACTTGACTAGTTTATTTTTCAATTTATTCATCTTGTGGTTGAAAATTGATCCTCATTATGATTTCAAAGCTCACGCTAGTGTATTGTTTTTCCTTTTCAAGTTGGTTGAAAGCACGTTCCTGTGGAAGCTGCATGATCTATCTAATAATGAGGAAGAAGCCTCAGACGGCATTCGTCTTGTTCCAGCTGGCCTGGACACAATTTTACGTGTCAAAGCAAAACAACATCCCATGCATTGTGATGCAATATCAACAGAGATAAATCTGGTAATGACATTGGTCACTATCCTTCTGACTTCTTCAAGAGGAAAATTGCTTTAATTGTCGCTCAATTTAGGATTCATTCAGCTGTCAGAACCCTTCAAAATTTTTGAGTTTGACTTTTGGAAACGGCCAGACAGCCAAGGGGACTCTAAATTGCTCATCAAGGCAACTAATGATGGTATAATTCATGCTGTAGTATCATGGTAAGCCTATCTCTGTTGTTTATGTCACATGTTTCAGATAGCTATGAAATTTGTATTTATGTTTGTTCAGGTGGATTCTTCAGCTTGATTCTGAAGGGACAATCTTTTATTCCACTGCTCCTAGATGGATAACTTCACCAATAGCCACACGTAAGTTCCAGATGCCTTTCTCTTCTTGGGCACTCTTTATTCCGCTCTAAAGTGCTATAACCATGCACATACTGCATCCTTGGAAGGAAGTTGAGCGATTCAATGAAGAAAGGGTTTAAATGACTGACAATGTTTTATGGGTGTTTATGCAAATAGAACAGCAGTCGATCATGATATGCTGACTAGGTAGTACTTTTATATCAATAGTGAAAGTTTGCAATCTTGTGGCATCTTCAATTAAGTGAAATAGCTAAGAATGAGCTATAGAAGTTATCTATAATGAAAAAAAATAAAATTCCTGTGGACTGTTCCTGAGGTATGGAAAAGTGGGACTTTTGATATCAATCAGTGCCTGAGACTTCTAAATGGTAACAGACAAGATCAATGTCAAGAATTCTAAATTGCAGCAGATAGGAGCAATATTCTGAATAAATATTATCTCCTTTGCGAATTGTTTTGTAACCTAACTCATGAAAAAAGTATGTTATGAGAAGGTAATTTAAGTGAGCTGTTCATTGTTGTTCCTATTCAGATATGCTCTTGAGAAGATTAGATATCCATCTATACCTAAGAATTTCAAGGAATTGACAAGAAACATTTTGAAACTTGTACCAATTTTTTTAGATTTGTGTTGGAACATCACGATTTGTTCTGATTCCTCTAATGAAGTTGATTTAATGCTTCACTAGATACTGGAAATTGGTGTGACCACTGGAAACAGTGTGTGTGGTTCATTCCAGGGGAAGGTATACCCATATCCAAGGGTGAAGAGGTTCATTTACATGCTGTTCATTCTGATACGAGTGTCTCATATAATCTTGCAACCCAAGCCACTGAGATTAGGGAATGTGATTCCATTGCTGGAGATTCTCACCTCACATTGTCTCCTGAAAGAATTGCAATCTATGGAGACAGGAAATGGAGGTCTTGCATGTTAACAGCTTTGAACAATTTGGTACGAGCTCTCTGGCTCTCTCTCTCTGGAGTCATTTTCAGTGCCTTTCATTTTTAAAATGCAAGTTGCATTTTGCAGTTGCAGGCAAGAGTTCACCCACTATGTGTTGTTGCGGATGATAGTGTTTTCTTATCACTTCTTGTAGCACATCTCTCAAAAACTTCAAATGTGATAGCTCTGTTTCCTGGGTTGCGAGAGAGGGGTGTGCAGTATTTGAAGGCAGTTGCTGATGTTAATGGCATCACAGCAGATCGTATAGAAGTTTTTCAAAAGAAGAAATACTTGACTCTGAATGATACTAAGCAGAAGAAGGTATCTTAGTTTTGTTACTAATTGACATTTCACGTATTGCTTTTACTTTCTCCGTTTGTAATTTTTGAGGTTCTGTATGAATATTGTTGTTGTGCTTGTCTTTTCTTTTTTAAGTCTTGTAGCTGTGCAAGCTCTTACTCGACAACTAAACTAGAGTATTTTACTTAGATTTGCTTTTGATCAACTGCAAAATGGACTTTAACAATTTGATTTTATGTGTTCTGTTTGCAGGTTGATCTATTGATTGGAGAACCATACTATTATGGAAACGATGGGATGCTTCCATGGCAAAACTTTCGGTTTTGGTATACTCTAATATGCAGCATTGCATTAGTGGAACAAATATGTTATAGTATCAACGCACATCATCTATTCAAGTAATTTATATGATGCCCTTTTTCTTGTCATGGATTTGGAATTTAGGAAGGAACGGACTATGCTTGACTCTGTCCTTGCTGAAGATGTGTTAGTAATGCCCTGTAAAGCAATGCTGAAGGCTTGTGCGATGTCCCTTCCAGTAAGAGAAAAACAGTCTTGTTATTTTTAGTTGTTTGAACCTGGTATTTGGCTAGTGATGGAACTGGTATCGGATACCTTCTGTACAGGATCTTTGGAAAAGTCATCGCTGCTTAAGCAAGATAGAAGACTTTGACCATTCAATTGTAAATAACACCTTAGGAGCCTGTGGTGACTTACCCGCACCACTAGAGGGTCCACTTCTGCCTTTCTTTATATGGCAGTGTGGGGAGACTAAGGTAACTGATATACATAAATTTATGCCTACAAGAACATTGTATTGTATTCTTTTCCAGAATATGTTAGCATCATTGTATTGATATGATTCTATTGGAATTTCTTAGGAACTTAGTGAGACATTTACTATCATGGAATTTGATTTCTCAAAATCTATTGGTCCATGCTATGGAAAAGCCCAGGTAATAAATCTGCACCTCGCATTGTCATTGTTCTGTAACAGCGATCATCAGGGACATTATTGTTGGGATTTGGTTGTCCATTTCCTTGGATCCAAGTTCCTAGACGTTATTCCCTATTCTAGGAGCTGGTTTCTGTTCTCTAATCTCATTGTGGTTTTATGTGAATGTGCATCTTCTCCTTTGGTTAATTTTTTCCATATACACATGAAATTGTAAGCTAAGATTTTTAATCCAATCTAGTTGTGCAATAGATGAGAATGGGTTAATTGCAAGTTGAGGTATCCTCAGATCACTGGCATGAAATGATGTGAACAGTAATGTTGTAAACTAATGTAGTCTGCCGAGGTTTATCTTTGCATGTTTATTTTTTTTCCCATTACATGTTACTAGAACACAGTCTTTGAATTTTGTTAGTTAATTTGAGCTCATGTTATGTGCATTAGATACACAATTGTCTATATAATTTGCGAACTAGAAGTGATTGTCATCTTACAATTTTCATTCACCGGAAATATTTACTAAGCAATACAGACAAATTACTAGTAAATACTATGTCTATGATGTAACAGTAGTAATTATTTATTAGTAAGATTTTTTGAGCTGAACATTGTATGGCAATTCCTATGGCTATATTTTATCTGTGGAATTTAGTATTCTACTATTTTATCCTGAAAAAGAGTGCTCTCCGCAGGTTGAATTTACTGAGCAAGGGATGTGCCATGGATTTGTGCTTTGGATTGATTGGGTGATGGATGCGAAGAATTCTGTTGTGCTAACTACAGGGCCAGGTATAATTTTATTCTTCACAGTAGTTGGTTCAATCAAAGCTTTCCTACCTAGCATGCCTGCTTGAAGTTGTATTTGTTTGACAATCTTCTGTGTTCTGTAATTTTTTGTTTTTGCATTGCTACCTTTCTGAAGAGTTAAAAGTAATTTTGTTAGTTGTCAGGGTAATTGAAAGCCTTTTTGTCTAGCATTAACTCATCTGTGCTATACATGCATTAGATGAGAGATATTGGAAGCAAGGAGTGAAGCTTCTGTCACAGCCTGTGGCAGTTGGAGGTCGTGGATCGAGCACGGGTAACTGTTGTTCTACACTAATAGAAGCATCCTTTGATCCATCAAGTGGTGAACTCGCTGTAAAACATGTTTGGTCATAAAAATTGTTTGCTCCAAGGAATCCAATATGTGATGAACATTTTAGTTGATGAGAAGTCTTGCTGTGATTTTTCCTTGAAATTAAAAAAGAAAAGAAGAGGTTTCAGGTTCCAAGTCTTGCAACTCACCTTTTTTTGATGACGTAGTATATTTACATTTTATTTGCTCCACTTATATAGGTTCCTTAAACTTCAGTTTCGAATTAAGTGCGGTGGAGCTCAAGATGTGTGTGGATGTACAAGTCGAAATGTTCCTGCTAGGTATACGATGTGCATTAAACATTAAAAAAAAGAAGGAAATGTATGCACTCGTCTAAAACTATATAAAAAAAGAAGGGAAGTAGTATCCACTTCCCAGCGAGTGAAGCGACCCCAGGTTTGTACTTGGCTGTTATTTTTCTTGTAGTTGACCAAGCTAATGAGATTGCTCTTCAATTCTAGTAGTACACAGAACAATCCAGAGATGCATTGCACAGCTCCATTCACTTCAATTTTGATGTCTCCTTTTCCGATGACACAGACCGGAATTGTTCTCCACTTTTACTCTTTCTCTGAATGTTCAATCGAAATTTGAAAATAACTCCTTGTCTCCGCTCATATGGCAACTACAACCCGAATCAAGATACCATAAGTTGTTGGACTATTCTTCTTTTACATCCTCAGAAGCTATCAACAACATTTCTTCTTTAGCCTCGGTGAAGTTTGCCTTCGTGTCCTCTTGAGGGCATTGATATTGAAAATGCCCCAACTCATGAAAATTGTAGCTCTCAACCCTTGTCGCCCTCTTCCTCACGCGTTCTCTACACCTTCCTCGGCCGCTTCCTCTCCCAGGTGAGTGGTGGTCCAGGCTGACTTTCAAATCATGTTCCTTCATTACACGGCCAATAATTCTTTGCTCATGCACAAGCAGGCTCCTTTTCATTTCATCAATCTAAAGACCATCAATCCCATTAGATTCCTCAATGGAGCAAACCACATAATCATACTCAGATGCCATCGACCTCAGAATCTTCCCAATTATCATCACATATCCCTTATTTTCTCCATGGATTCGCATCTTATTGGCTGCTGCCAGTGTTCTTGCAAAATAGCCATTGACAGATTTTCCCACCTTTCATGTGAAGCATCTTGAACTCCTTACGAAGAGCCTGTATTTGTGCACGCTTGACCCTAGCTGTGCCTTGATATTTCTTCTTCATCGAATACCGAATGTCTTTTGCTATGCCCTTCAAGATAGTCTCTAGTACGGATCGATATATGGCTTGAAACAGGTAATTCTAGTCTTCAAGTCTTTCAGCTTCTGTGTCTAGTGCTTTGAGTTGTGTCTCAGTTAGGACAGTTCCTTTAGGATACTG
>Ga0307517_10010315_pt1 | contig 13088 bp, 11 predicted proteins | sample 23_EM_MG_FD_194515 | JGI IMG/M metagenome (GOLD analysis project Ga0307517, IMG submission 194515) | Populus trichocarpa ectomycorrhiza microbial communities from riparian zone in the Pacific Northwest, United States - 23_EM | ecosystem: Host-associated > Plants > Roots > Unclassified | place...
CGGCCTTGGGTCACAAAATGTGACGGAAGGTCACCTGCGGCCCGTCTGGCTATATTTAGTAACTCGGACATTCGGACTGTCCGCCGGACACTCGGACGTTCGGACTTTCCATAACTCAGATGTCCTCAAATCGCCGGAAATCTACCCCAGGTTTGTCCGAGTTTTCCAGTTGGCACTCCAAACACTCACTGGCTTCGCACTCAAGTACCTGGATTACTTACTAGCATGGTGGCGGATATCTATTACCTTGGGAACAATGCTTGAGAGGAAAGGACTCTATGGGATACAACATACATTCTAAGTTCACAGATATTTTATGGCTTCTCAAATGACAAGCGTCACTACAGTTGCACATTACCAAGGTCATGTAATCTCCTCTTAGCCATAACTCTGAGTAGGACGCTCGACCATTGCGAGCTGGCCTAGACGAAAATTTTTGACAAACGTCTTGTGCCCGATGCAAAGGCGTCCGGTGCGTCGATAGACTTCAAAAATTAAATAAAGATAAAGAACAATGCATTTGAAACGATGCTCGAGAATGTAGACTTTTAGGATTTTTGCGTTGAAAGTATGCGTTTTCCTCGATTGACATAGCTGGCAAATCCAAGTCTTGAATCCATCTCATCAATTTTACTATTGAGAGGTGGAAAGGTAAGGAACAGACAACAGGTATTGGGCCATTTACGCACTGCTTTCTCATTTCGCTTGCCCACGTTATTTCTTTGAACGGAGGGGTATTTAGACATGCTCCAAGGATCCCCAAAAAGAGGGCCACGAAGATCTCTAGAACAAGCTGTGCATGGTAATCCGTTGGTCAGGTTGCGCAGAACACGGGTCAAGGATAGCTACATCTTGGGGAATAGGTCCTTCTGGTCGCTCAAGAGCTTTTAAATGAGAAAGATCTGTTGGGATTCGACGGTTAGATGGAGCCAACGATTGTCTAGATTGCTTACGTTCATAGGTGGAGAAGGCAGCTGGAGAGAACAATCATCAGCATACTTCGATCAGTAGGGTGGAAGGGTATCACCATGAAACATGCCAAGAGTGGCCAGGACCAAAAGAACGCGTCCGAGCATGAGGGATAGAGAAAGAAATATTGTTATTACTGTAAGTGGTGCGCGTCCACGTGGAAACAAATGCTTTATTGGTGACACACTGTAACAAGTGCAGTATCATTCTGAATACCTCCCCAACATAATGGCCTTTCCGGTACCAGACCATCTTCCAAAACGACCAACACCCGTGGACGTTTCGTCGACGATCCTGTACAAAATGGACTCGGCGACGAGGGACACCCTAAATTCCTCTTTGGCCGCATCATGGATTCATGAATTAGACGAGTCGATTCAGGCTACGAAGGTCTGTTTATCTTGTCCTATATATTGCGCAACTAATTCATGTTCCCACAATCTTTCAGCAAAGTATCCATGACCGCATCCAGTCCGACCTTCCCAAATTTCGACGCCAGCTCGAGACTTCTAAGTCTGTACAAACCCAATTTAATTCCCTCACAAATAGGGTGGACGGACTGAACGACGCGATTTCAAACTCAGAGGTATCGTTCTACATATCTTGTGTATACTCATGGGATGTTGAAAGATAAATTATCATTCAGACAGGCATTTTACCAACTCTCCTTGCAACTCTGCAGGCACACTCAACCTTGGCTCAGGAGTCGAACGACGTGCAAATCATATATGACGGGTTTCATTATCTTCTGCAATGCAAAGATTCTTTTTCGTTGCTTACTTCTCTTACCCAACTCGGCAAACTCCCAGAGGCCATGGTAGCGGTTCAAGAAATCGACCATTTAATTGAACGGATGCCAATATTTGTCAAGGATACCCAGGTGGCGGAAGACTTGAAGGTTAGGCTGCCGAAGCTAACTTGTGCAATTTTTGGGCTCATTCATTTCCCTAGCGCAAGTTCAGTGCGACCACGGCCCGTCTCCAGGACCAACTTAGTGATGCCTACACAAGAAGTATTATCATTTCCTCCACCCAAATTTACGTCAACTATGTCGTCCGAGGTATGATTGTTTTTCAACGGCCGCAAAATAGGACTGGTTCTTATTTCTCCAACAGTACGGCAATCAGATACGATGTTACAACTTCCTTCAATTCTCCATTCCCTTTCACCCGCTTCCCTATCAAACCACCTGTCCACTCTTCGTAGGGATCTGCTTGCCCATTTCATTGACAGATCTCTAAAACAACCGTGTTCACTCTCTATAATGTTCTCAGAAACCCACGAGGCCAAGCTGGTCCTAAACCCTACATCACCTAATAACGAAGACCTCGGTTCTCGCCTGGATAACGCTTCGAAGATTCTGGACTTCTTATCATCGAATATATTCTGTCATCTCCCGCGTCATGAGTGCACGCAGTTATCGCGTTCATTAAGCAAGCCGGTCACATCTTCTGTTCTCGATAATCTTCTGCTGCCGGCACTCCCGTCGTCTTTTGGTCTTCTTCCGTCGTATCTTGGCCTTTTGAAGCGGGCCGTGTCGTTTGAGGAAAGGGACATCAGCAAGCTTTTTGAAAGCGACAAGAATGAGGGGACCATTAAAGCATGGGCAGACGGAGTCTCCGGGCACTACGAACGCAGAAGACGAATAGAAATTCTGGAATTGGCCCGGAAAGAAATTCTCGAGCCTGAGGACGCAATGATCACTTTCGAGGCAGTAAGCGATGATGGTCCAGAGACATCGCTCCCCAGTGTGGTTCCCATTCAAATTGAAGATGGTGTCCAAGACGATGCCTGGGGTTTTGACGAACCGGGAACGGAAAATGCTGTTGAAGAATCTGGAGATGGTTGGGGCTTTGATGATGACATTCATGAAGATCCAGAACCGGAACCAGAGGGTGGCGCTGATATCGATACATCAGGCGAGGAATCAATGGATATCGACCCGCCCAACATGTCGTTTGCAGATCCTGACCCTGCGGATGCATGGGGTTGGAATGATGAGGATGAACTTCCTGCAGAAGAAATCCCAGAAGACAACCTATGGGATGACGACCCATGGTCAGACCCTCCGGAGACAAACTCTATCCCCGAGTCCCCACCGCTTCCTGTCGTTTCAGCAAAGGCAGCTACAAGGCTGGAAAAATTAGCTTCGAAGAATAAAAAGCATGACATTGGCCACTCAGCCAAAATCTCCCCCCTCTCGCCCCCTGTACCTGCATCCGCTCAAACCATAATTTTCACTCCACCGTCACCTAAGCCAGAACTAGAAAAATTAACAGCTAAACGCCTCAATTCAACGAAACGCCCTGCCGACGTGGTTACTGTAATAGCCCCGAGGGAACTATACAAAGTTCCCAAACGAACGAAACGTGTTCTCAAGATGGTTGAAACCGTCATTGACGAAAGCAAACTCTTCTATGCTTCCAATCTATTTCCCGTGCAGAAAGGCTCTTCCGCAAATCCAGGGACAGTGCTCTCACAATGTGCACCGTCGATATTGGACCTCTACCAGGCGCTCTATCCCAACAAGTTTTACGAAGATCTGAAATCTCCTGAGCTAGCAATGCTCTTTTCTAATAGCTGCATCTACATGGCAGGCTCCGTGCAGCGAATCGAGGATACAATATTCGGGCAACCAGTCTTAAAAGAAAGACTGAAGGAATGTAGGCACCAGTTGGAAATTTTCGGTAACAGCTGGTTCGATGACACGGTTGTGAGAGTGCTCCCTTTTTGTGCACATCTCGACTTCTTGACACGTGATAACTAGGACCAACAACGCCAACAGGTCGATGGAATTCTGGTTGAAGGTGCTCAAGGATTCACCTATACAGGCGATCAGGACCGCTACGATGAATGTGAAACCGCGGTTAATGAGGCTTTGAAATATGTCAAGCGATTAGCACAACGTCTAAAGGTGAGCCCATAAAACTTGCCCAGGCATGCGTAATCTGAGTTGCCACAAACAGGGTATCCTTACAAAGAGCAAATATTATTCTGCAATTGGGTCAGTTGCGGATGCCGCTTTATCCAGGATTCTCCGAGATGTAATCGCGTTGTCGGATATCCCAGAGATAGAGTCACATAGGTTGAGCGAATTATGTAGAATATTGAACGCGATGGAAGGACTTTTCAGTGAAGATCCAGACCAGGTTAGTTCTATTTTTTTGCTCCACAAGCTATCTCCTCTGTTAACACCCCGTCCAATCGATCCTGCAGCCTTCATTCGTTTTTGCCTATGTACCAAGCTGGCTCAAGTTTTCCTATCTGTCTGAACTTCTAGTCTGTTTAGTCTACCTCCCTCTGAAATTTCAAGCTAATTTTAGCGTTCAAATTTACAGGAAGCTTCGTTGGCGGATATCTCTTACCTGTTTGAACAAGGGGCCCTCGTTGATTTCCAAGTCAATGAATTGGTGAACTTAGTTCGGGCACTTTTTGCAGACACATCACTACGGACAAACACCATTAATAAATTGCTCAATGGACACCCTGTCGCCGCCCAGTAGTTTATAGGGTCGGCTTAATATACGCATCATAGCATTTATGGACCAAAGAGCAAAGATCGGGGATAACTTAAATTCATGACTTTTCTGACAAGGCCTTTTTATCGGTATACGTTTTCAGTCTGAACACAACATTTAGTAGGGTAGAAATATGAAAAGAATTGGCGGACTAACCGCTTGTAATCCCTATCCACTTTTGCCTCGACCGACTTCTTCTTTGGTTCGTTGTCGTCGTCGTCATCGCCTCCTCTCTTCGACTTCTTATCTTTCCGTATCCTCTTCTTGTCGTATGAGCTTGCAGCCTTGTCCATTGCCAGGAGATCCTTTATAGAAGGCAGGGCAGAGCTTGTAAGAGGAGCAAGCCTCATCGGTTGTTCGTCAGAGTCCATGTCTTCATCGACTTCGCTCATGGCTCCCCTCTCAGACACAGAAGCTAGAGGAAGAATATTTCTGCTAGTTAGAGCCGGCGCAGGCTCATCATCAGATATCCAGCGCCTCGGCATGTTTAATACGGATGCCGCCTCCTCTGCCTCCATGTCGTCGCGACGTGGGCGAGTGGTGAGCTTGTCTTCGTCATCATCATCATCCCCAGTATCTATGCCCTCGTATTCGCCGGCATTCGCAAAAATATCGAAGTCATGATCGATTGGTTCCTCCGGCACAACAGGCTTGGAAAGTTGGTTTGGCCGCGTGCAGGAAGATGGTGGAGGCATTGAGTTGGTGACTGGTTTTGCGTTGTTGACGGAAAGTTCGTCTGCGTTAGGCTTTCGCTTTTTTTTCTTTTCTTCCTTCTCGAGGCCGTCAGTTTTTGTCTTCTTTCTCTTGTTTTCTGTGGAAGATCCTATAGGTTTGAATCCAATGGGTTTGAATTTTCCTCGTTGTTTCGCTTCCAGCAATCGAACTTCTTCTGAAGTTTTGGAGGCAGAACAATCTGAATTTGGTTTGCTCGCTCTCTGTTCCTTTAATTCCCTGATGATATCTTCTCTCGTTCTTTTCTTCTGGGCAGCCGGTTCATGATGCGAGGAAGATGACTGTAGAAAAGCTTGGTCTAGAGCATCAACGTCTTCAGCAGAAATGGTAGCTTTCGCTTTATTCTGCTCAAGCAAAGCGAAGTCAAGACCCTTGACGAGGATGGAGTGCTCGCTGTCGCCACCAAGGTACTTCCGTTGGGCCTCAACCTTTTCGTGATGCTGAGACTGGAATTCAAACAATAAAATAAAATGGTCATACCTTGGTCTTGTCATCATTGTCCGCGTTCCGTTTCTCAAAGTCCTCTAGGAGGGCTTCGACCTAGCAATATGATAAATATAGGAAATTCAGATAACATCATAGGACACACATGTGCATAGTCATTTCCATCGCCGACCCTACGTTCTGCTGCACGATCGCGATACTTGGAATCCTGCGCCTTCTTCACGTTTCTTGGCTTAAAAGCAGGCTGGCTCGCATCCACCACCTTCCTTTGCACGTTTTTCAGCTAAAGTTCTTGAAACTGGGCAGTGTACCCACAGTTTAGGTGGAGGGGCTACGAAACCGCGAGAACGAGAGGCAGCACCGAGGCTCGAAGAAGCACCAACACGGGGGGTCTTGAGCAGCTGGCGGAAAGAATCCTGGAAATATAGGTCAAATACTTGGCAGAATATTATCGGGGATTAACATACCTGATCCATGATGAAAGGCAAAGTAATGAATGGTAATTTGGTGGACTAAGTAGATACATACGCTTGGGTTGTTTGCCCTTGTATGAACCGGAGGCCAACGGAACGGAGATGTGATAACCGGAAACCCCTATCTCGTATAGCAATCTTGTAGCGGTGAATATTTCAATGGGAGTACTTGATAGGCTCTCTGAAAGAGTAAGGGAAGGTTATTAAATGGCGCTGGTGTTGTTAAAGTAACATAGTATACGTGTCATGGACCACTACGCGATTTGTGCGATGTGTCCTTATTTGGGGAAATTTTGACAGGCACAAGTACATATTGAACGTTGAACTTGATACCAGGTACCCGCGGACGAGTGAGAAGGAGGCTCTAGAATTTTACACTGGAAGGTATTGGACACGAGCCCGTCGTTTCATTCAGTTAGTTGTTTGAACGGTGGTGTGCACAAAGACAGTTAGGCTGAGTTGATGATACCGAGGTAAGATTCTCAACGATTAGTCATGCTTCCACAGACTCCTTTCTCTTCAACCTTGCCCTTCTACTCTCATATACTACCTCCCACCAAATGCCTCTTGTCAACGAGAAGGTTGTGTCCTGGCCAGTGGTCAAGCCCTATGATAAGCAAGCTGTTACTGTTCCCGGTACGAAGCGCCCTGGTCAGACTGGTATGTACAATGCAACAATTTACTCGGCATCCATCTCAACTCACATTGAGTCCCCAACAGCACACTACCGCAATGGTACCACTTGATTTCCTGCTTTATAGCCTAGTTAACCCTCGTTCCAGGGATCTGGGGGTTAATTGACGAGAATACCCCGAATTCGTTGACGACTTTGGACCAAATCTTTGACATTGGCATGAAGGCAGGCAAAAATCGCCAATTTTTGGGATATCGTGCGGTGGTTTCCACCAATCCCTTGAAATATGCCCCCACCTTCACTTGGTACACTTACGGAGACATTGACCTCAGGAGGCGTTATATCGGTTCCGCCCTGCATTCCCTTTTCCAGAGAGGTGAACTCGGCGGAGGAGAGTTCCAGAGTGTTGGTATCTGGGCGCCCAACTGTCCAGGTAAGTGCTACCTGTATTGGCCCTCGACATTTCTGATGATAAATTCTCAGAGTGGCAAACTATTGATATTGCACTCCAAAGCTACCAAAAGGTCGCCGTCGGCTTGTATGATACACTTGGCAAAGATTCTGTCGGTACGTATTGGGCTCCCCAAATTGAAATGCGGCTCATTTTCTCATTGGCAGAATACATGTATTGTCGCGTCTGTATGACTCTTTGGCATCCACCGCTAACATTTCGGCTCTAGCATCGACCACGCCCATCTCACTGTTGTTTTTGCGACTTCAGAACACATTCCTACTATCTTGAAACTCGCTCACAAGGTTCCAATGCTCAAATCTGTTGTTTGTATTAACACTCTGTCAAGCGATGCCGCGAAACTGCTGAGAGACTGGAGCTCGACCGTTGGCCTGGTTTTCCGAGAACTCTCTGAGTGTGAGCTTTTTGTAATTTTTGAATCCTTTTGTTTTTTTTTTGTTTTCTAACACATAGGTTTACAGTCGAGGCATACGGCAAAGCAAATCTCATTAAGCCAATTCCTGCTTACCCAGACCTTGTAGCCTCAATCTGTTACACATCAGTGAGTATTGTACCGAGCCTATTTTCGATCATCTTTGTTCATTACTCCAGGGAACAACAAACAACCCCAAAGGTATATCTTTCCCAACTCAATTGTTGCTTTTCATTGAATCATGTTTATAGGCGTCGTTTTGAAACACAAGAACCTGGCACTGGCGACACAAAGCAACATGTATGGACTGGAGCTGCCTGAAGATGCCATCCTTCTATCATACCTCCCATTGGCCCATATCTATGAGGTTTTGTTACCTACGTTTCTTAAGGATTATTTCTCAAGTAAAATCTCTAGCGCATCTGCGAACTTTGCACCACCGCTATTGGTGGAAAGATTGGTTATTTCACTGGGGATCCATTGCGTCTCCTCGAGGATGCCCAAATCTTGAAGCCCCACCTCTTCCCTTCGGTTCCCCGTGTCGTCAACAAAGTCTACCAAGCCGCCATGGCTGGAGGTAATGTATCCGGAATCAAAGGGAAATTGTTCAACACAGCTATTCAAACCAAGCTCGAGAGACTGAATACCACCGGAGAGGTGACTCACGCGCTTTGGGATAGACTAGTTTTCCGCAAGGTGAACAAACAAAAAACTGGTTTGTGTATTCGAATATTGACATTTGCCCATAGATTCAAGCGGTCCTGGGAGGACAAGTACAACTCATAATCAGTGGATCTGCTCCCATCAGTCCAAAAGTTATGGATTTCTTGAAGATTGCGTTCGCATACGAGATTGCTGAAGGTCAGTCCACTAGATTGTTTGTTAACGACGCCTACGCTTACGACGCCTCTAATTCACAGGGTAAGATATATTGGCAGCATCGCTCTTGAGCTTCTTTCTAATCTCAGACTGACTTCTACGTAGTTATGGTATGACAGAGAACTGTGGGGCTTGTTCGAAAACGTGGCCCAACGACCCAAGTGCCAGTGGTACCGTTGGCCCCCCGCAACCCATCAATGAGGTTAAGTTAATCGACGTTCCGGCTATGGGCTACACGTCAGAAGATAAACCCAACCCCCGCGGAGAGTTATGTGTACGGGGGGCGAATTGCTTCTTTACATACTACAAAGGTAAGCCATTCCACTTTATGGGTTTCTGACCTCCTAACCTTGCGACAGACGAAAAGAACACGAAGGAGACCGTTGATATGGATGGCTGGATTCACACTGGAGATGTTGCGGAGATTGACTCGTGCGGACGTATCAAGATTGTCGATCGTGTCAAGGTGAGTTTTGGCTGCCTGACTGGCCAGGGTGGTTGCCGCCGGTCCCGCATAAGTTCTAATAATGTTTGTCGCGGAATCGTAGAATATCATGAAGCTCGCACAGGGCGAATACGTTGCTCTCGAGAAGATCGAGAACTTGTACAGCAGCACGCCCATTGTCGCCCAGATTTACGTCCATGGCGATAGCTTACAATCATTCCTGGTTGCTGTTCTTGTCCCAGACCCGATCCAGTTGGCATGCATCGCTAGCAGCCTCACTGGCACAAAGGTGTCTCCAGAAAATATCCCTGCTCTTACTGCGGCGTGTAAAGACGAGCGTGTCGTGTCGCATATTTTGTCACTTTTTACAAAGGTTGCTGACCAGAGTGGCTTAAAAGGGTATGCCGCTGTGATTTTCCATTTGGACCCCGTTGGATGACTTTTATGCTATCATAGGTTCGAGCGAATCAAGCGACTCCATCTGAGCATGAATGCCTTCAGTATCGACAATAACACTCTCACGCCCACAATGAAGATCCGGCGCAAGGACGCGTATAACATGTACAAGAAAGAGCTCGATGTTCTATATGCCCTTGGCGAACCTTCATCGAAGCTCTAAACGCTCTTCGCCCCATAAATATAACACCAACGCTAAAAAGAACCAAGGGAATGGGGTGTGTTTTTATCCCGAGATCATCCCCCCAATGCATATACCATATGATATACCACCCGAGATGACCAAACCTTCAGGTTATTGCGCTGCTGTCTGTTGAAATCTTTAAATTATCATCTATACATACATCTAGGATCTAAGAAAAAGCCCATTGACACACCCTTGATACATAGTCGTCTATTGCTCGCCCACATCCACAATATGTACGCATGTCAATATGTAAACAGAAAATCATCCCCACAATTATCAACTTTTGGCTCAACTTTTGTCAGTGCTGACCGAAATCCAATTGAGACCCTGCAGTTTCTCAAATGCGATTTTGAACAGTTTTAAACGCAAACCTAACAAAAACGAAACCTGGGATTCGGATACGGTAGGGGGGATTGGTGAACCGGTATTGCTCGAGCGAAAATTCAAAATTCAGCTACCGTACTCGGATCTGGGGATTCGTGCTTTCTACTTTAAAATGTGGTGGTCTGAACAGAAGAATAAACCATCTCCGGGCCTCGGTTACCGAGATTCGAGATTCGAGAACTTCCCGTGACGCGGATCCATCATGATCATGATCGCTATAACATATATACTATAGCTCCCGTTAGTTAAATGAATAGTGAATTCGATGAGAAATGGGAAGCAATAGACTCAGTATTCATTTTCTCGGCCTATTTTCCCTCTGTAAAAAAAGAATGAATGAAACGACGACAGGAGTTGGAGGATTCTGTATATACGACAATAAATCATGAATGAAATGTGAGTTGGTAGTGGGTAGTGAAAGAACTAGGATAATAACGTTATGTCAAATTTTTCACGCATGAAAGGACGATTGATAGGACAATATTTGCAGAAACGGGAGAGGGAGCGAATGAAAGTGGGATGAATGTGGAGAAATTTGGAAACTTTGCCTATGTTCGCATTTTCGTCCTGCAGTTGAAATTTGCCCAACGTTGGGACGAATCTCATCACTGGCTCTATCACGCGACACCTTACCAGCGAAGAAACGGAAAAGATCCGGGACAAAAAAGAGGGAAAGTGGGGTAAACATTCATGAAAGGATGGGTCAAATTCAATTACATGCTACACAAGCTTCATGCCGCACTATACAAGAACAGATTATTCGTTGCAGCAATCTAAGAGAGATAATGAGCGACTCGAGACCAGCTTGCAAGAGAGGAGAGAATTACCGCAATCGTGTTCTCTCGGGGATGCCAGCTTGCATGCAGAATCTTCTTGTTGAAATCAAGTGTTTCCAGTTGCATGGCATCCCTCAAACCTCCCACCCTCGGTCCATTCTTCAAACCTGGTTTCCCACCTGGCAATGGCCCGCCGATCTTCTTAGCTTTGAAAGCCGATTTGTCGGCTTGCAGCACGACGTCGTTTAGGGTGTCGGTATCGTATATCCGGAAGTAATTGTGGTAGGATCCCGTCAGTACATGTCTAAGGGGCAAATCCCGTCAGTATCGCCCCAATCGAGGCGGAACAAATGAGGAATGGCCACGTACTTATCATCGCCGCCCCAGATACACTCAAATTTGTCAAAGATGCAATCATTCTCGTAGAGATCACAAAGCTTGCCCCTCAGATGGTCGTGAATTGGGATGGTCTTGACGGGCCGCGATTCCATATTAATGTCCCAGATCTTCAATGATAAATAATCTCGGGAGAGGATGTACCGCCCATCATGGCTGAACTTTACATCTGATATGGAGGAAATAATTTCTGAAAAGAATGAACGACTGGTGGGATCTTCTTCTTCCTCAAAGCCTGCGACAATCAACAATAAGCAAAGTCCCATTTAGACAGCACAAAAATGGCGCCCACATTTCGCATGTCGGTCGCACAAGGCAGAATCACGCATATCAGCAAGTTTGATGTTGCTTTTCGAGCTTGAATACATGAAAAGATTGCATTGCGTTGGGTGGAATTCTGTCGCAGTGATAACTTCTGTTAGTTCCTCCATGTTTACGGGTTTGATATCGACGATGTCTGGGTGAGATAATGTGAATTAGTCATCAGGGTAACCCAGAGCATCTGCCTATGAGTAAGAGGCGGGTGGTACTCACTGAAGCTCTGGTCACTGGTATTCAGATTCCAGAGATTGATCCGCAAATCGTCTGCAGAGATGTAGGTCTCTTGATCGGAGTTTACAGAGATTGAGTGAATGTGGTAGGCATGGGCGTTGGAGTAAACTTTACGAGGCACAGCGGCAATTATGTTGTCTTGCTGTGTCATCCGAGGGAGCCTCAGATGGCTTGGGTTTGAAGGAGTAGCTACGGGGCGTTGGCCGTCAAAATGGTTTGACTCAGACACGACTCGCAATGATTTCTCAAAAACCTTCCAGAGCTTTATCGTTTTATCTGCCACAGGAATCAGCATGGTGCCCACGGGTAAATAAAGGGCCATGAGCACCGTTTGTTGATAATAGAAAGTGAGCAGCATTCTGTCGCCGGCACCACTTGATCTTATTAATCTTCTCCTCGATTTCCAGCGATTTCAGGTAATCGAACTCTGGCTCGTGCGATTGGAATTCAGTGTAGAACTTGTATTCACATCCTTTTTTCTAAACCAGAGAAAGGGGAAGTAATAAGTACGATAATCTCATGACAAGGTGAAAAAGTTCCAGAAAGAATCCTTTGGTCTTGTACCAGAAGATAGAGCTTGAGACGACGGACCATTTCATTTCGTTCAAAAAGAACTACACGCCCACCCTTGTCTCCAGTCGCTAGATAGTTTCCCGTAGAATCAAACTCGACGGTGGATATAATGTCGGCTGCGATTAGGGAACAGTAATTAGTAATCCACAGGTTCGACAGGCACTGGAGGTGTCTTCAAAGCGACGACCGATGCGACCAACGCTCACCCTCCGTTATATCCTCCACATCTCCCTTGTCGCCGAAGCACTGAGCGAAGCGCCAACCACCAGAACCTGAGGGGTCTTCCATGCTGATCTTGGATTAAGGATGTGTCACACGGTAATTAAGATGAACACGACGATTTCAGTGATTTGCCTCGTTCGATTCAAGGGATTTCTGGATGATCCTTTCTTTGAGCGCGGTGGTGGGTAGAAAATACGAAGAGGACGAGGAACGCTGGGTGGTATGCCGAGATTGAAGGAGGCGTGTGTAATGCGAGGACAACACCTGCTCGTGACACCATCGTAACATCGTGACCATTGCTGATGTAATTATTTGCTTGTTCCAACCCGACATTTTCCTTCTTGAAATTCACCATACAAACCACAATGGCCATTGCCCCCATCACCGGAAAGCTTAGGAAGCGCTTTTGGCTCGACGTATCCTGTGCCCTTGGCCTTGGAATCAGCGCTGGATATGCTTACTGGTAAGGCTGAGGTCTCGCCATTTTCATTCACTATTTGTTAACCCATTCCTGTAGGTATGGCAGTCACCTGAAAGACCGTGAGTAGCGTTGTCTGACCGCCC
>Ga0307517_10010316_pt1 | contig 13088 bp, 5 predicted proteins | sample 23_EM_MG_FD_194515 | JGI IMG/M metagenome (GOLD analysis project Ga0307517, IMG submission 194515) | Populus trichocarpa ectomycorrhiza microbial communities from riparian zone in the Pacific Northwest, United States - 23_EM | ecosystem: Host-associated > Plants > Roots > Unclassified | place...
TAAAAAATAGTTAGCTGCTTCTGCTCTTGTTGTTCAAGTTCTAATTGTCGGCTCTCATTCGACGCCTCCACCCTGCAATTAACCATGAATCGATTACTACCAATAAAAAAGAAAGGGAAAAAAAAACTGCTAATAACTTGATGAGCCCAGCTACAATTAATTAGTGCAATAACCGAAACAAAAGAAACCTAAGAAAGGAAACAGCGACCTACGTAGAAGGAAAGAGAACTTACAGGGGTTGGTAACGGTGGTGGTGGTTGTCGGAATCCGCTGAAGTATGGAGGCGGAGTTCGAGATTGCAGTTTCTCTTCATGTTGAAGGGGAAAACAAACGTGTAGTTGAAGCACACAGAGAAATGCTAGCGATGTTTATTTATCACAACGGTTAAAGCTGATAAAGAGAGAATGAAGAGCAAGACTAGGAGAGGTAGTATGGGTTTATATAGTGGGAAGAAGAAAAAGAAAAGAAAAATTGTGGGGCCCAGGAAAAGGAGCTGTTCTTTTTTTTTTGTTTTTTTTTTAAAGAATCCTCTTGACAATCTATGGATTCAAACACGCACCGCACAAAAACTAGACGCCGAAAACATACGGGCCAATTTTTCATTTTTCATTTTTCATTTTTGCACGTGGAACATGATTTGTTTTTTTTAATTTCTCAATTTGGAAACGCCGCCTTTACACGTGAAGTTTTTGCTCTCTTTTTCTCTTGCCTCATATGCATTCATGTCGACGCCCACTTATCCTTTTTCATTTGATTTGATTATTTATATAGTTAACTTGGAATCTTTTTATTTTTTTTTATTTTTACCTTTTTAATTAATTTCTAGCTTTGGTGCAATTATGTCGATGGTTCACATTGATCTTCTTTTCTATTGTTCATGATGTATTATTGGTTAATGGATCAATATGTCTTTATATAATGATGAGTTGCTTCTTCATATCTAAAATTTATTCAATTTAATCTTTGAATATATTTTAAAATTCTAGCATATTTTTATGGTGGGATTTTTAGGCCAACTCACTCAAATTAATCACATAATTCATAACGAGAAGCACATGACTTTTAAATTTAACATGACTCAAATTAATCACAAATTAAAGACAAATTGAGCCATTAATCCTTGTCTGTTTTCCCTTATAAATCAAGTTAATCATGAAGATGTAGTTAATTACATTATTTGAGTTGCTTGGACAAGCTATAAGTTTTCCAAGAATTTGCGAAACTTGAGCACGAATGAATTGATCAGCTGATTTTACGTACAAAGTAATGTCATAAACAAAAATCACGGTTTCTCTATGTAATTTTATTCTAAAACATTATTACAATCTAATAACTTATCAAAATATTCCATCATTTCTATCACATAAATGCATATATGTTAATAAATATTATATTACAAATAATTAACTACAAAAGAAGAATTAATTCTATAGCTCGAACTCAAAAAGATTATGATAAAATATTTCAGAAATGAATTATGATAACGGTGATCACCATACCAGTAAATAATACTGCGGCAACTTGAAAGTGCGAAGGCTTGGAGGCTTGCCCCTTCTAACCTTGGAAATTAAAAATTAAACAGGATAGGTTGTTTGTCCGGCAGCCCCTCTTAACCATCAAAATTGAGGGTGTTTTTTTTTTTTTTTTTTTTTTCAAGATTTTAATGTTGTTTGATTTATTCTAGATTTCATTGAGTGAGTTTCTTTTGTATTGCTTCTCCAAAATCGAGTATTATTCTCTTAGTGATAATTCTAGTTTCTATATTACATTAATTCGAGCTTTTGTTTGGTGATCTTTGTTTATTTTTTTTCTACAATTGTTTTTTAATGTATTTTATGATATGTATACTCTTTCAATAACACGCAAACATCATTTCAACAATACCACAAGACTTCACAAATTAAACACAAAGAATGAGGTCGTCCTATAAAAAGATAGGTAACGAATAAACTAGTTCATGGATCTTGTAGGTTTGGCCTAAGACAAAACTTGAGTTTTCAATCTCTAAAATAATAATAATAAAATATTTAAATAGTTTAATGTTATCATTTTTATCTATTGGGTTTTCAAATACCATACACACAATGAAAATAATAAAACAAAATTATTCAAAAGTCCCTAAGATCTCGTTAGATAAATCTAGAGTTGTGTAGGAATTTATTACCTAAAGATCTAATCTTCTTTCACTTTGAATAATTCTTTAAAGGCTAAGTCATTATAAATCACAAGTCGTCCAATTGTCTGCCCTTCAACGGTAATCCATACGAATTATTGGTGAAAAATCTTCTAAATCCCTATTTAGGATAGAGGGATTGCTATGCCTAGAGTACTAACTCATCTATTTTGTGATTTACGTAGATTTTTTTGTCTAACAGACAACAATTGCAAAAATAAGAGGCATAACTTACTATTTATATGGAAATCTAAAAAAACCATATAAATTGGCAAAACATCAATTTTGTCCTTGAATAATATCTATATATTAATTCAGGATAATTTTAGAAATTAATTCAATCAAGTCCTTACTTGATTTTTCTTGGTCTAGAAATATAATTCATGTATTAATTATATTTCAGTCCGTAATTTCTAAAATATATTTTAATCAAGTCATAGGTAATTAAATCATCATAGTTTAATTCCTGACTAATGGTTCTTGATGTGTGTGACCCATTAGGTTCTTAATATGTTAGCTCAAATATAAATTATAATTATAATTAAATAGAATTAAATAAATTAAATAATTTAATTTATTATCAATTCAACAATTTATTAATTTATATTTGAAGATCAGGAGCATCGTCTAGTAAAGTGTCATGATCCTCCAAATATTAAAAAAATAATTAGTGGTTTGACTTAATTTTTTAGTGACCAGTTTCTCAATGTAATTAATATTCTTTCATCAATATTATTCTGATTTAACATTAAAGCATGAAGTATGTCTATCATATTAAATCATGTTTGTTCTCTACATAATAGTCATTGATCGTTTGAATAAGTTTTGAAACTCTTTTCAAATCTCATTCTATTATGATCAAGGATTTTTCAGTCAATACTATTTGAGAACAGATGAAACATTTTTTCAAATTCATCTAGTGTGATGAATCCTCTTTTGATTACTCAAGTACCTTCATATTGTTCATGTTATATCCAATGTCTGCCCCTTCGCTACCTCGATTAAAATAACATGTAACAGGATCAAAACATAACATTCTCCATATATGATAACTTAGTGATCTTAAATCTAAGAATCACTTACACAACCATTATGTGAGCCTTTCTATATACATAGGTGATCTCTCTATATGGAATTCTCATACGGGTCGGTTTAGTTTACATGTCTTAGAACAAACACCCACATATTAGTTCTAGGTATCTCTTATACTTTAGCTTATGAAAATAATTGCTTCATTTCATAAAGAAAAGAACATAGTATGTACCAGTCTTTACGGCTCTAATAAATATCTAGTATTTAAGAGAGCATTGACCAAGAATATTTTAGAAGCAATGCTTTAATGCAAAAGAAATCCCATAATTATAACAACTTTATCATTTGCAAAACACTTTTGTCCCATGAATTTTATCTTTACTTTAAATTCATAAATCAAATATTAGATTCATTAATCTAATATTATATGAATATTAAAGATAAATTAAGCTTTTATTAATAATAAATATATATTTACATAAATATAATAATGCCACGTGTAACCAATTGATTGGCTACAAGGCATATTAAACTAACACCATTCACTTCATATACTCTAATAGAAGAAAACAATAAAACCCAATGAGAAAATTGTTAATGTATATGCCTTGTAGCTAATAGATTGGCTACATGTGACACTAATTTTGTTAATGTAAAAGCATATTATTACTAATACTTTTTTTTATCTTTAATATTAATTTATTTTTGATTAATGAATCTAGTGTTTGATTAATGAATCTAATGTTTAATTAATAAGTCTATAGTAAAGATAAAGTCATTGGAACAAAAGTACTTTGCAAAGTTGTTATAATTATGAGATTCCTATTCTATTAAAGCAGTGTTCTTAAATGTTCTTAGTTGATGCTCTATTAAGACTGGACATTAAGTGAGTTCGTTGAGACTAATACATATTATGTTAATTTTCTTTATGAAAAGAAGCAATTGTTCTCATAAGACGAGATATATGAGATGCATGTAACTAATATATAGGTGCTTGTCATATAACATGTATACTGAACTGACCCACATGAGAATTCTATATGTAAAGATCACATGTGTCTATAAAAAAACTCACGTGACAATTATGTAAATGATCCTTAGACTTGAGATCACTGAGTTATCTTATATAGAAAATGCTATGCTTTGATCTTGACTACATGTTGTCCTAATGAAGGGTAACAAATTGTAAAATATTGGGTATAACATGAATAATATGAAGGTATTTGAGTGATCAAGAGAGGGTTTATTACCCTAAGTGAATTACAAAAAAATATTCCACATGTTCTCAAATAATATTGATCGTGAAATCCTTGCGTAAGGTGAAATGAGATTTGAATATAATTTAAAATCTTATTCAAATAATCAATTACTAAGATTTTGAGAAAGGACATGGTTTAACAAAGGAAACACACTACATGCTATAATGTCTAAATCAAAACATTCTTGATGAAAAAATAATAATTACATCGAGAAACTAGTTACTAAAAAGTTAAGTCAAATCAAGTATGACTTTTCTAATATTGAGGACATCAAAACATGTTGTTAGACGGTGCAAGAGATCTTCATATATATATATATATAAGAGGCGATTTGATACTTGGGATGTGATGAAATCCTTTATAAGAACGAGATTTATGCCTAGCCACTATTATTGAAAATTGTATCAAAGGTTGCAGAGTTTGAGTCAAGGTACCAAACATCTCATACCTTATAAATTACAGTGGTTGAATGGTGATGGTGAAGTGAAAGTGAATAAACAAGTTTTGATTGCTTTTTCTATTGGTAAATATTGTGATGAGGTGCTATATGATGTTGTGCTCATGCAAGCTAGTCACTTGTTGCTTGGTAGACCATGACAGTATGATAGGAGAGTTATGCATGATGGAGTGACAAATAGACATTCATTTGAGATGAATGGAAGACCTATAACTCTTGTATCTTTGAAACCTAAGCAAATATACGAGGAGCAACTAAAATTAGAAAAGGAGAAGATGGTTGAAAATGAGAGCTTGTATATTAGGGTGACCTTATTTGTTAACAAGGTTCTTCTTGGTTTTAATGATGATACTATTCTTCAATTTGATACTGATTTTTTTATTTTTACTCTAGAAGATGTTTTCTATTATATAGATTCAAGGTTGAATCTTTTTAAAGAAGGGGAGGATGATATGAACATAAGTCAAGTCCGAATTTGGCCTCAAAATATCTGCAGACCAGTTTTGCAAGATCAAGCATATCTCTCAAATCGTACATCAGAATGAGCTAAATATTTACAGGGAGATACTAGACAAATGACACTATATTTTAATAATGTTTTAGGTCAAATGGAGTTTAGGAACATATTATTTTAGAGGGTTGAATTTGCTAGACAAGACTTGTCAAATTTGCCAGACTAGACCTTTGTATATTGTTTGAGACATATATGAAGCTACAAGTGGATGTTTGCTACAATTAAACTGGAAACTAGACATCACAAGCTTTCCAACCATATATGGTTGGCTCAGTAATTCATTTAGACAAGAGAGAATGATGTGTTTGAAGTCAGTATTTACAAATTGCCAAGAATATGTGAAAATTAAAGATTCAGGTTATATGAAGGAATTTTAGCATGAAGACTTTGTTTTTATTAACCTATTTTATTTATTTATTTAGTTTGAATAATTATTTTTAATTTGTGTTTGTTCTAACCCATTAAATATTGTTTATGGATTTATTTCACTACTGGACTTATGTTAGTTGATTGCTAGTTTAGGTCCATTAGCTTTCAACTCAAAATGGATCCATTAGGGTTAGTTAGAGTAGACTATATTATGTTTTGTTCTGCTACAAATTTTGGCAACAAATTGGAGAATAAATGTGAGTTTTTCTTTTGTTTGTTTGTGGCAAAACAATCTTTCTTTGCAGGGACAAAGATTGTACACTGATTTATCGAAGATTAATTGGCTTCGTAACATCATTCACATACTTAGAGTTCTTAAATATAAGGTCATCTCTATTTCTAAGTTTTTTTTTTCAATACCTTTGGTTCTTAGGTATAAAGTTATTTTTGGGTTAAGGTTCTATCAAACTTGATTTTTGACTTTCTAGAATGTTATCTACTTCATTGGGGGTTGCTTGACCACGTGATCAAGAGGTTCGAATAAAAAATAATTTTAACGTATAAAAAGAAACAAGATATATTAAAATAAACTATTAAGTGATATTGAAAGAAACTAGTAAGTTATGTTATGGCTTGGGTAATCTTAGAGTTTTTTCACACATAGATTAAAAAAAAGAGACCACTCTATAATTTTTGGTCAGTCGACTAATGAAGTAACAAAAAAGTACTATGTTTGAATTTAACCTAGAGCAATAACCTAGGTCGACAAGGCTAATAGATTGGAAATCATGCCCAAATCCATCCAAAGACATTAGGCCCATCCTATGATGAGGAGTGGAAATTGGTAAGTAAAAGACTTATAATAAATGTTAATCAATTTTATTCAATAAATGGATTATATTGAATTTTATAAATTTAAATCAAGTTTTTCAGTTGTCATTCTAGATTTGAATCCTAATAGGTTAGGATCGAGTTTGAAGATAAATCAGATTTATCATTCATTTTTTTAAATATTGATTGTATTACAAATCATTAATATAGATTAAGCTTTAGCCACAACATGAATAAATAAATACTACAATTTAAAAAAATATATCAAAATGCCACACAATAATAATCCTAATTAAGATTTATCTTACATGTAAACAGTTAATTTAAATCAAGTAAGAAGTTTAACTTAAAACAAGTTAATTAAGCTAGGGAAAATAATAAAAGTGTGAAAGAAAAAGGTTGTCTACTCTAAGCATGGAAGAGAAATGGTTTTCTAGTATACGCGTTGATTGGCATGAAAGAAATTCATAGTGTTTTATAAATGATAAGTTTAAAACAAAAACTTTTAATTGGTTAAGCCTTATAAATTAGAAATAGAAATATATTAATGACAATAACTCATTAATTTAATTTTCTTCTTATGTTTATGAGGTTTTAAACCAAATTAATTTGAGACTTGAAAAATATGGAAAGAAACCTACCTACTATTTAGTTTTGAAGAAATAGTCATCAATGTAATGCTAAAATGATATTAATTTTATTTATTATGAGTTTTTTTTTTTTATATATTCTCTTAGTAATTTTTAATTTTTTTAAATTTAACTATTGTTTTCTAAAAAACATATAAGGTATAAACATATAATTATGTTAATTCTTCAAATTTTTGGATAATCATTGTTGAATTTATTTGGTACAATGGAAAGAAAAAAAGAGTAAACTAGCCTCCCCTACAATAGCTAGTACCAATAGAATCAACAAAGAGGAGATGAGAAATCCTTAAAGCAGGACAATCAACAAGAGTTAGCTTCTCTTAGTGTGTGATGAAGAGTGACCTTCCACTCCCTAGCTAAAAGTTATTTAATATTCATAATAACTGCTACATGATGATGGTGCTGAGTATTATCATTATGAACAAGATGTAAAGCTTCCAAAGAGTTTGGTTTACAAGTTACAAAGAAGTTTTCATAATTCTCGATCCCAAGCAAATAGCAAACCATGTTTTAGGGCCAAAAAACCTGGAAGCAAGTTAGAGCCATAACCTTCAAAACCCGTGAAGCTCACCACCCAATTACAATCACTATTCCTGATAAGACCCCCAAGCCAATTTGACTTGGGCTACCAAGAGAGATTTCATCTATATCTAATTTCAAAGCATCCATGTCTAGACATTGCCATGTTATTAGAGGAGTTTTCTTACATATGCTATCTTTACTCTCCCATTTAGATTGAAAATATATTTACCAAGTTGATGGTGGCATCACATAAATTTTGTTGAAAATGTTGAATTGCCACAAGGTAATTTCTTGCACGTTCTCGTTGAAAGTTTTGATGTTCTCTTGTGAAAATTCTTAGAAATTTCATTTTAGTTTACTGAAACAAAACATGACCTAGACATGGCAAGAAAACTTTATTGCATGTCATGCAATTGTTTGTTGAAAGGATCTTTATTGGATTTTTTTTTTCTTTGTGATGTATGCATCATAACTTATACACTACTAAATGAATATGATGTAAGTTTTAGGTAGCAAGGATAATAGTTTTTCACATATAATATATACTTATTATCTATTAAAATTATATTAATTCTTGATTATTTAAAAATATAAAATAGATAGATATGTATAAAGAAATCAAACAAAAGTACGATAGTAAAATGAATTCGTTGATGGACAAGATACTAAGGATTTCAATTTACCTAACCAAGCCAAATCAATTCCTAAAAATATGTTAATAAGTATTTATCTTCCAAATTGACAGTGAAATATTTTAATTTATCCAAGATCTCTCTCGAGTAGAAATAAAATTACATGTACACAATAACTCATGATATTTCTATACGAGTTTAAAAACATATAAGCACATTAAATTATATAATATTTTAAGAAGACAACCGCACAAATCATGTTATACATCTTAGTCTTTCTTTCAATTCATGGCATGCGTCATAAGAAGTAAGTAGCATGCATAATCTCTCAATTTCAACATGTATAACAATTCATTTGAATGATGATCATTGATTTAAAAGCATTGGATACAATGATGCACACTCAACAAAAAATATTAATACTTTAATAACATAAATAAAAAATTATAGAATGTCATGGAGAGGTTACATCAGAGTCTTAGTGATATGAACTAAGTCAGGTTCGAATTTGATCTTAAAATGTCTGATGACCAGTTTTGCGAGATTAGACATATCTCTCAACCATACACCGGAAAAAATTAAAATTTTACAAGGAGATACTAGACATAGAACTATATGTTGGTAAATATTCAGGTCAAATATAGTTTGGGAACATATTATTTTAGAGGGTCGAAGTTACTAGACAAGTTTTGTCAAATCTGCTAGACTTTTGTATACTATTTGATACATATCTGGAGCTACAAATAGAATCTTTCTGCAATTCAAGTTGGTTTGGAAACTAGATATCTCAAGCTTGAAGTCAAGGCTGAAAATCTACAAGAGAGAATGGTGTGTTTCAAGTCAAGACTAGAAATCTACTAAGAATATGCGAAAATTGGAGATTCAGGATATATGGAGGAATTTTGACACGAAGACTTTGTTTTTATTATCCTATTGTATTTATTTATTTAATGTTGAATACTTATTTTTTATTTTGGTTTGTTCTATCCCATTAGACATTATTTAAGGGTTTATTTCATTATTGGACTTATGTTAGTTGATTAGTAGTTTAGGCTCATTAGCTTGCAACCTAAAAGAGGTCCATTAGGGTTAGTTAAAAGAGAGTAAATTATGTTTTTTTAGCTGCAAATTTCAGCAGCAAGTTGGAGAATAAACGTGAGTTTTTATTTTGTTTGTTTGTGGCAAAACAACCTTTCTTTGCAGGGACAAAGATGGTATACTGACTTATCGAATATTAACTGGCTTCATGACATCATTCACATACTTAGGGTTCTTAGATATAAGGTTACCTCTGGGTCTAAGTCTGTTTTCAATACCTTTGGTTCTTTGATACAAGGTTACCTTTATGTCGAAGTTCTATCAAACCTGATTTTTGACTTTTCGGGTTGTTATCTACTTCGTTAGGGGTTGCTTGACCATATGATCAAGAGATTCACATCACTTAGCATTAATATATAGCTCATAATTAAAGTATTACAAACCAAAATCTCTTTAAAATTCATGGTGAAAGATAAAAATAGAATAAGAAAGGAACTTTGTTTAGGTTGAATTTCTCAATAATTTACAAAGTTTGATTCAATCTCCTTCTTTTTATTAGAGATTTCTTTAAAATAATGGTTAATGAGTATATTTGAGATAAAATTAAAAATGAAATCCATTTATTTTTAGAGTTAAAAGATTATTGGAATTTATCCTTCAAGAAAAGTTCTTTAACATAGAACATTAACATGGTTAAAACAAATTATGGTTGAATGAGAAATTGAACTCAAATAATCCTTGATCAACATATTTTTGTGAAACTTACAAACTCTATCCCACATAGAAAAAAACATGTTTTTCATCTTATTTGTATAGTGGGAAGATGAAGAGTTAAAATTAGATCTAAAAGGCCACTAGTTTTTAGAGAAGAGATGACCAAGTAAAATGGACTTTAGTCTTAGGCCATATGCATGCGTGCAACTTGGCTTGTGCTCAAGCCTTGGATCGAGCCTAGGCTTAGGCTTGAGTTTTGGTTTATTGCAAAATAGTTTTTTAAACTAAAACAGAATTGTGTTTATACAACTAACCTATTTTGGACTTGAGTTTGGGTTTATAATTTTTTGGCATGTAAAGATTTGTTTTTACCAGTCCATTAGTTTGTCTAGCCTATAAATAAAGAGTTTGAACAACTTTTTCAAACTAGACATTTTTTATTCAAACAAAAAATGTCATATTTAAAGCCAAGACTATTAGGTCTAATTCTTGTTTATTGAAGGTAATTAAGGTTGATGATGGCAGGAATTAATTCTCAAAATACCAGAATTAATTTTTTTTATATCAATAATAGTCCTAAAATCCTCTATAAAATGAGGTTGAAAAAAAGTGTTTCTACACAGTTTTTTTTATAGATATTTTAAACTCTTCTTCAACTCAGTTTTTTCTCCCAGTTTTTTCTCTTCTATTTTCTCCTCCTTTTCTTCTATTCTAGAGCTTAAATTTAGTCCTTGTAGAGAGATATTTGAGTCAAATCTTCTTGAGTTCATGAATCTTGTTTAGAAGTGCATTTAAACAAATTGTTGTTGTTGTAATATTAAGAAGCTTATTGAAATGAGTTATTTTGCACTAAAAAAAGAGCAATAAAGTCATAAAAATAAAGGATTGATCATTGATAACAACAAATTCTCATCGTGACTCCATACTAAATACTTCAACAAGTAAGTACCCTATTTTTTTTAGTTGAGGTTTAATATATTATATGCTTGGCATACTAGAATCTTTATATGACATTTAGTTGTGATTATAAGTTTTCCTTGATATATAAAATAACATGCTATAAACTAAACTTATATAAATCTTAGTCTATACTTGAATAACTAGTTTGATTAGTATGCACTTGTAATATATAAACTGAACAATCATTTCTCACTAGTCTAATTTTGAGATAATATTTCCTTCTCTTGCACCCAATATTGTTAATGATTAAAAAAACCAAAACCTTTGTTATTAGCTCTAATCATGTTTTCTTCTCTAGTCTTCTTTTTTTTCCTCCTTTGGTCCAAAACCTCTTCTTATTTGTTTTCCTGATTTTCTTTTCAAAATTGACAAATTCTAACTCTTGACTTCTAACCCTATTTTTCCCATCAGATCGATATATTTTGAGAAAGTAAAAACATAAGAATTGTAGATCCCCTTCTTATATTTCTCTTTAAACCAAGATCAACTAATTTAGATATATTTGAAGAAATTTATACTTGATTTATCAATATATGTTTATGAAATTTCTATAAGGAAATTTCCTATTTTACACTAGTGGGTTGATCCATATCATCCCTTCTCCTCAATGAGATTCAACTTTAAATCATCATCTACATCAAACATAGAGAGATTAGAAACGTTGAAAGTAGAACTAACACCATACTTACCTGGTAGATCAACTTTATAGGTATTGTCATTGTCATTGATTATTTCAAGGATTTGGAATTGACCATCTCCTTGAGGCTGCAATTTTGATTTCTTATGGGCAAGAAACCTCTCCTTTCGTATATGCACCTAAACCCAATCACCTAGTTGGAAAACAACTTGTTTATGCCTTTTATTTGCCTTGGATGCATATTGGTCATTCTTCTTCTTTATATGCTGTCATACACTCTTATGAAGTGCCTTTACCATATGTGCTTTTTTATTTCCATTAAGACTAACCCTTTCATCAATAGGTAAAAGAATAAAATCTAATGGAGTTAATGGGTTAAAGCCATAAATAATCTCAAATAGTAAAAAAATCAGTAGTTGAATGCATACTATGATTGTAAGCAAACTCAATGAATGACAAACAATCTTCCAAATTCTTAAGATTCTTTTGAATGATAATATGTAAAAGTATAGTTAAAGTCATATTTACTACTTTCTTTCACCCATCTATTTGTGGATTAACAACCACAAAGATCGAGTGATGCGAATCCTAGCAGAATTTAATGGTATTCGCGACCCCAAGATCAATCTAACCCAAGTTTGTTGAGATTTGAATGAGCTTATCACAATGGAAGACTTGCTCCAAGGCAACAAGACTATAAACCAACTCGATCACAACGCCTACACCTGGAGACGAGCAAAAGAAGTATAAATTCACAACAAAGAATGGTCAATTCTTTGAAGAGTTGAAAGTTCAATCAAGAACCAAGATTGAGCAACCAAAAGTCGGCTATAATGCTGAAAATATTATCAAAATTCTGCCCTAAAATTATTCATAAAGAGTATTTATACTCCAAGCCAAAACCCTAATTTCCCTAATGGGTCTCACATAAACCCAATTTAAATAATAATCAACCCAAGGTAAAACTAGCCCAAACTAATTAAAATAAACAAAATAAACAAGTCTAAAACCCAAACAAATTATCTCCTCTCAAAATAATTAAAGTTTGATAGCCCAACTAATTAAATAAGACAAGTTCTTTGTTTTCGCATTCTGTCTAGTAGCAGCAAGGCCCAACTTAAAATGGATGGTTCTCTCTCGTCTTAATGAATTAGAAGACGTTTCATATACCATTGGAAAGGTATGAAAGTCTAGTTTCCAGCCCAACTAGAATCACATCAAAATTCGATCTGTAACTCCAGTTATGACTAAAAGAGTAATGAAAGGTCAAACTGTCCGAATCTAGTCTTCTTCTCCCAAT
>Ga0307517_10010317_pt1 | contig 13087 bp, 5 predicted proteins | sample 23_EM_MG_FD_194515 | JGI IMG/M metagenome (GOLD analysis project Ga0307517, IMG submission 194515) | Populus trichocarpa ectomycorrhiza microbial communities from riparian zone in the Pacific Northwest, United States - 23_EM | ecosystem: Host-associated > Plants > Roots > Unclassified | place...
CTTTTTATATACATATATATATATATATATATATATATATATATATATATATATATATATATATAATTGTGTGAATCATGAGTAGTCTAGCTAGCATTAATTGTATGAGGATTTCCTTTTCTAGCCAAAAATTGTTGAGAAAATATATAGAAACCAAACACCCACCATTTCTCTCAATATTCCTTTTGTTTTCTCTCTTCAAGTTAATTAGGTTTGGATTAAGCATTGCTAAGTATTCTTAAAGTATCTTAAAAACAATCTAAATAACAATAATTTATTCTTTTTTTAAAAAAATTATTTTACTTGTGATATTTAAAATGCTGGTCTAGGAATAACAATAAATAAAAATTCTTTTTTGTTATTATTATTATAGTATCGTCATAGTCGTCGTCGTCGTCGTTGTTCTTATTATTATTATTATTATTATTATTATTATTATTATGATGAGCTGGATTTGATATCAAAATGCTTAGAATACAAACAAGCACTCAAGCTAATAGGAGTATATTGCATGTGCACATGTTCCTCAAGTACAGAACTCCTTTCATGCATCTTAGACCAAAATGGATGATTTGGAGATGAAACCTCACGGATCACTTAATAGTTTAGTTGCAGTACTCTTAGCATGATGAATCTTGACAATGGTGAGCATCATCCTTTAAAATATGGGTGAGGACATATACGCTGTTCTTCGCCAGGAAACCATGAGACAGCTTGGATTTTTATCTAATGTTGCCATAAATGACTTGGTTACATGTCCAGACATAGATTGGCTGGAAATTCCATTGCAGTCAATGAACCTGGTTACAGAATCAGACACCATGCTGGCACCACTTAAGAGAACTTTAGTCTTGAAATGGAGATTAGTTGAAGGCAAAGGAAAGATTCTGAGTTTGAGATCAGTAGCTACAACCTAGCTAGACGATGAAAGAGGCTTTTGATTTTGCCTAACTAGGCTCTCCCAAGATGAGATTTGGGGAGAACAATTGGCTCTTCAATCTCGAGACATGGATCCAGATTGCAGAAGACCAACTCTCCTTCGACTCTCATTTAGATCCTGAACATTTGTTAGTAAAATATTTATATCTGATCATGTGCACATACGCATCAAGTACAGAATTTGAACATGTATCTAACCTTAACCAAAATAATTTGGAACTTTAAGATTTGCTTCTCTGCCTTGTAAGATTTTTTGTCAAGGAAAAGATTACTTGGAGATTAAATTCAAAACCCACTTGAGAGTTAATTAAATAGGACAATAACTGACTGCTAAATTATGAAAAATGCTGCTGTTGACTAGGGAACCATGAGGCGAGCTTTGATTTTGGCATATTGATGACTTGGCTGGACAATGTTGATCTCCTACTATCTGGCAGGCAGAGCTTGGATGGAAAATTCATTTGATCTGTCTGAGTGCCTCTATCAGTCTAGTTTAGACTTCAGAATTTGCAAAGGACATGTATCGGAGAAAGGTCGGAGAAAACTATCTTATGAAAGAGGAGCTGCAGTGAAAAGATGACTGAACTCGGATACTCAGCTCAAAATCAATTGGGTTTTGGGACTTCTGGCTTTTTGTGCCATTCTTCTGTTTTGGATTATTTTTTTTTTACGAGGATGGTCAGGAAATGAGCTTTACAATAATGAATGACACAAAAATTGCTTTACCACCTAAACAAGCAAGCAAAAGCAAACACTTGCATTTATAACAGGCTATTGCTTCACCTCTTACAATCAATAAAAATAATAAATTTAATTTGTTTTTAAGATTTTCAAGAATTTAGCTAGACAAATCTACACTTTTTTAGGTTTTATACGAAGATTATCTGATAATCAAATGTTTTTTTCGACTTTACTTCAAGGTTGTATTATTACATACTACAAGTCGTTCAAGTATTCGGCCTCTAACAATAATCCACACAAACCACTAGTGAAAAATCTTCTAAACCCTTTTAGGAGAGAGGGATTGCTATATTTTAGAGTGCTAACTCTTTTCTTTTTGTAATTTAGGTGTTTCTGTACTCTATTCTACTCACCTTCTCTTAGTAAATAAAAGACATAACATTCTATTTATAGAAAACTCTAAAAACCCTATAAATGATAAAATATAATTTTGCCCCTTAAATAGTATCACATATATTATTTTAGGCTAATTTTAGAAATTTATTCAATTCGAGTCTTTACTTGATTGTTTCTAGGTCTAAAATTATAATCCCCTGTATTAATACCATTTTAGTTCTCAATTTCTAAAATTTATTTACAATCAAGTCACACTTGATTAATCATTCCATTTTAATTTATAATCAATGGTTTTTATGTGTGTGGCCTATTATGTTCCCTAATAAGTTGGCCCAAATATATATTATAATCTTAAATAAAATAAGATTAAATAAATTAAATAGTTTAATTTATTATCAATTCAACAATTGATTGACATATATTTGAAGATTAAATACAATGTCTAACAACCTGTCATAATCTCCCAAATATTAGGAAAATCATAAATGATTTGAGTTAACCTTTCAGTGACTATTTTTTCAGTGTAATTATTATCTCTTCATCAAGAATATTCTGATTTAGATATTATAGTATGAAATATATATACTTTGTCAAATTATATTATTTCTCAACATTATAGTCATTGATTTTTTTAATAAGATTTTGAAACTCTTTTCAAAACTCATTTTACCTTAACCAAGAATTTCACAATCAAATACTATTTGAGAATAGATTAAATATTTTTTTTTATTCACATAGGATGATAAATCCTCTTTTGTACTTAAATATCTTCATATAGTTTATTTTATATCAATATTTGTTCATTTATTACCCTTGATTAAAACAACGTGTGGTAAGAATCAAAGCATAACACTCCCTATATAAGATAACTTAGTAATCTCAAGTCTAAGAATAACTTAAACAACTATTATATGAGTCTTTCCATAGATATAAATGATCTCTCCATATAAAATTCTCTTACATGTCAATTTAGTGTATATGTCATCTAACAAGCACCTATATATTAGTTTTAAGTATCCCTTATACCTCATTTTATAAGAACAATTGCTTATTTTTATAAAAAAATATAAACATAACATGTATCGATCTCAACAACTTTAATTAATATTCATTTTTAATATAACATTAACTAGGAATATTTATGAATAATATTTTTATATAACAAGAATCTTATAACTATAACTTTATAATTTTTATTTTTTTTGCAAAGCATTTATTTTATAAATTTTATCTTTACTGTAAATTTATTAAATTTTTATTAATAATAAATATATTTTATATGACGAATTGATTACATTACACATTCATTACCATCACCAGCATTTGTACCTGCTGCCTAGAAATTCAAAATTCGTAGGGCAACACATGAAAGTTGAGTTTGAAATTTTTAATGCATATCACGCAGAAGTATTTCAAGTTCAATTATGGCTAAACCAATCCAACAAGAGGCCCCGGCACACCACTAATTCAAGCTGTACTCCAACAACTCCATGGGCAGCAGAATTGCCGCCGACTACGAGCTTTTTTAGTTGTTTTAAAATGTAGTAAAAATTAATTTTTAAAGTATTTTTATAAAAATATATTAAAATAAATTTTTTATTTTTTAAAATTTATTTTTGATATCATAAAATCAAAACAATCTAAAAAAATTTAAAAATAATAATTTAAAATTTAAAAAAAATTAATTTTTTTTTAAATACATTTAGACCACAATCCTAAAAATAACAAATCAGTGCTAGAATTTTAGACACCTCTGCTTGGAAATAGAGAGACCTGTGCCTCAAAATCGTTGGGACTGCAACTTAAGCTTTGAAAATTTGATTTTCAGTTTCGCTCGGGTAGTCTGATACAACTGAGATTCCAACCTCCACTGCAACCTCATAAGTACTATACTACTGCCATCTCCATTCATCAAGCAGAATTTGCTTGTACTGATGCAAACACATCGCCCCTGCATGCTGGCAGCATAAGGGCTGCCACCAAACTACTAGCACTGCTGCTGCTTTCACCATCCCATCACAACCATCTGCAACTTTAGCTCATCTTGTTGAACACAGCCATGTCTAACTCCACTTATGTGATCATCTTGTTCTACCGTCATCACCACCATGTCACTACCAAATCAAGACATCTTTGGTAACATTATCATCACCACCACCAAATTCGTGGAAATGCAATGCCATTTTTATGCCTAGTGTTATCGTTCCCTTTAGTGTCAGCACCTTTCTAATCTATAACAGCTAAGCATAGGATTAAGTGGCATTTCAAGCATTCAAACAATAACAACACTACAGCTGTTTCCCAACCCCTGCTTTTACCATTTCACCAAAATCCGGCCAAACTCTACCTTTTGACATTCAAAATCATAATAGGAAAATACAAAACTGTGAACCTTCAAGATATCAAAAGTCCAAAAGCTCAGAGTATTGAAACTTTCACAAACTCAAAGCTTGAACTTTCATACAGAGGAAACCTAATATGATACGATATTTACTGTTGAATGCCAAGGCATTGCGCCACTACATAATTTACTTGTCAATATAATGGGGCAAGGGAAAGTGGGAAACGTTCTGATTGTGTTGGTAAAGCACCTCAACCTTCACATTTTAACTTCACGCAACTCTTAGTGCAAGTGAATAACCTACTGCTCCTCTGGTAGATTCCCTGGGTGAATACTACCTTGGTATTATGTACTAAGTTGCTCTGACATCCGAATCTATCTCTCTTGACAAGAGCAGATAACTACACCAATCATTTTCACCAAAAGGCATAGCCTTAACTTACACAGCACACCGTGCAGCCTGTGTGAATCAATTCTGGCACGACATACTATCAATTGTCAACCTGCGGGATTTAAAAGGGTATCCTTCCTTTATTAGAGAGCAGATAGATTTTAAAACAGATTCCAAAAACTTAATTTTCTAGATTTATTTCACTCTAACTTCAACCCCCTTGCAAACTCCAACCCTGCCATCTATTCTATAGCTATCTTTCAGCAACTGAAATTAAATTAAAAATGTCTTTTATCAGTTTCAGGACTATAAGGAAAGCTCTTAGCTGTCCTCCATCTTTAAATGGAGCAAGGGACGTAGCATAAACTGGCCTAGCAAGTAGCACAATGATGGGCAGGACAAAAATGGCAAAAAAGAAAAAAAATTGCTATTTACTATCCAACCTAAAAACGAAAACTACCAGGAGAGACCTATGAATGATAGAAGACCATTGACACATGACTAATATGCATTCACCAGACAATAAATTACTGTCACATGCAACACCCCACATAAATCATGAGATGACCTAAATTATCATGTTATTAGAACCTCTTAAAGGGGTAAGAAGAAAAATATCCTCTAAGTTGGTTATCCTAGAATGAACAGACACAGTTGGATTCTACACCAACTATGATGATTAAACAACAAGTTCAACGACGGCAGAGAAAATGCAACAGGAGCAGGATTGGCAGGTGATATGAATTCGTGTAAGAGAGCTGAAAGATTTCCTGTTTATTCTAAGTTAAATGATGAGACACCAGGAATCATTAATTGCCTCTTAATCCACCATCTAACTAGCAAAACCCATCCACATATACTAATTTATATTTCAAAACAGTAGCAAGAATGCCAACTGATTGTTTGACGAAACCTTACTATCCTTCAAAACTTAGACTTACTAGTAAATAACAAATTTCTCACTAACAATGTGGCAATCCTCAAGAAACTACCTCACAAAATCTGCGACCAGGTCATAGGTAAGCCATGAACAATCAATCATTTTCACAAGTGTCCATAAAGAATGAGGCAGCCAGATTCACTAAAAATGGGTTTTTATTTCAAACGCATGCTCAATCAGATGAAATTGAATAAGCACATACATAAATAATACAAGAATAGAGGAAATTTCTTAACAATTAACAATAGTAGTGAAGGAAGAAAAATTCAATGACATAAGATTTAAAAGATCAAGAAAAAGAAACTACAAGGCATGAATCTATCAAATAAATCTCATCTGCTACATCATTTTCCCTGGAATAAGTTTGAAACAGCTAAGACTACATGCAGAAAGACCATAAAACAACAGTCAGCGCCAAAAAGGCACAATTTCAAAATAATCGAATGCGACGGAAACTCATCAACTACAAACTACATTGCAAGCCTCTGCCAAGACAAGATGCATAAATATACACAAATACAAACATGCTGGGTTGCAATGTATGCAAGACAAAGATCCACATGGTACATCTACCTGATAGTGACAAACTTGTTTGTACCGTGTTTAGCCCAGTGAGTTCTCAGATCAATGGGATTAGAGAAGTCATAGCCTTCACCAGCAAGTTTCTCTAAGACTTTCTTAAAAGCTCCTAAACTCATTTTTCTCCCTGCTATCCTTGCACCACGTCTTTTCATACTCATAGGCAAGGGATACACAGATATGCATGTCGTACAACATGCTGATTGCCACCCACCACAACCCCAACGATAGCATTGTTGAGGGTTGCCAGTACACGAGCAAACTGGTATAGGAATCACTGAAATGTCCATATTGATCCCATTTATCATAATTTCAGCAGTTTTCTTGGCAGACCTTACTCGTTGAACAGAAAGAGTATCCTCAGGCTTGGGTACTTGAGGGCCTCTCTTACCCTTCTTTGCTTTCGGGGATTTTGGGGCTTTCTGACGCTGCCTCTTTTTATTAGGACCATTTACCTTTTCAACAACACCAGCCTCTTCAACTAGCTCCAGCGGTTCATCCTTTGTTGAATAAGGTGGTTGAAACACTTGCATATGATGAGCTGAAGATGTTTCAGGAAAAACAGCCGCATAATTATGGTTTCCAGGCAACACATTGATAAACTTTTCTCTCTGGCCAATCCAAGCTCCCCTCATATACTCCATAGGGTGCATGGGCTGCGAAACACCAACATCTTTGTGGTTAAAACCTCCATTCATACTTGTCATGATTGCGGCACTGCGCGAACCCAAAAAGGGTTTCTCAGGCATTGTTGGGGACATGAGCTGAAGACCCAGATTTCCTTTAACAGGTGTTGGTTCATAGTAACCCCAATTACGAATATTCAAACTGTTATCTTCATCCATTATTTCAAACTTCGACAATTCAAGAGAACTTATTTAACCTTAACACAATTTGTTGTCAGCATTGTGTGCACCTAAGAAAATCTCCAAAAAGATTACAGACGCAAAAATTAATTCAAACCCAAATCACAGAAACCAAAAAATTAATAAGCAGATAGTCAAATCACAGTAAAGTTTGTGCCTTGAAACTAGCAGAAGTCTCAATTAGCAGAACTAGTAAGGCAAAATAAATAATAAAAACATATGGGTCATAGCCAGAAAGTAAGATCTTCGAATTTTTGGATTTGTCTGATAAAATTTCTTTTAAAGAAAATAGACAGCCATTGGCGTAGTATTTTAGGAAATATAAAGCAACTTACTTGAAAGAAGACGTTGAGAGCTTTTTAGGGTTCTTGTTCTCTACTGAAGAAGCACAAAAAAGAAGTGATGCACGCCAATTTTTTTATGTAATTACTTTTTACTCATTTTTTAAAGTGCTCCTTATCTAGGAATTTGAGAATGTTGGTGCGCACTTGCTAGTGATTTGAGATCTTTTCGTCTCTGTTTCGTTCTGAGCTTGAATTTATTTTTTATTAAAATTTGATTTTTTTAAATTAATTTGTTAATATTTTAGATGTTTTGATATATTATGTCAAAAAAATTTAAAATTTAAAATATTATTTTAATATACTTTCAAGTAAAAAATATTTTGAAATATAATTTTTACTACATTTTCAAACATCTCAAGATAATTATTTAAACATTATTAGTGTGTTTTAAATAAATAAAAAAATTATGATTTAAGTTATAGAAGCTACTAGGTATAGTAAAATAATTTAAAAAAAACACAATAAATGAGCGGGATTTGTTTTTTAAATAAATGATAACAATGACAAGAAGAAATTAAGGTTTATTAAGTAGATAAAACAAAATCTGAATTTTAAAATAATTTAATATTAAAAAATAAAATTTAAAAAGTAACAAAATTAAAAGGCTCAAATCAACCATAATTAACATGAAAAACTCACAACTTAGATCGTGAAATTAAATTAACCTCATAAAAAGCAAATTGAAAAAAAATAATGCCTAAAAAATTAGAATACGTACGAACCCTGGTAAAGCTGTAAAATCTCGCGAGCTGGATCATGCAAACAAGGTACCTAATAGAAGGCAAAATGGGGAAAATAACGAAGCTTAATTTTAAAAAGATCCAATTTTAAAGGAGAAAACCAAAAAAAAATATATAGAAAAAAAGAGTCTAAAAAATATACTCGAGTTAATCAGTCATAATTGTTATCTCGGTCATAAGATTGAGATAACCTGATTGAAAGGAAACCGAAGAAGATCATAAGCCCATTATAAGTAACGTCAAATGATGAAATTGTAAAAAAAAAACTAAATGAAAAAAAAAAACAATGTCAACATGTGTTAACTTCTCAAACTTGTGATCTAAATCATTAAATCAAAATCACCCCATCTGAAAAACCACAAAATCCAATTCCCAACAAATAAAATGTTGGACGATGAAATTAAAAAAAAAATTAATTATACAAAATGATTCAAAATAAAAAATAATAATTAAGAGAATGAAAAACAAATTTAAAATAAATAAATAAATGAGATGACAACCTGGAATTTGAAATTGAATGGAAAAATTGAAAAAAAAAAAAACAAATATTCAACTTTTTGTTTTTTAAAACTTTACAAACCAATTTCAAACTAGAACAAATATTCAACTTTTTTGTTTTTTTTAAAGTTTTTTATCTCAACTTTCAGACATAATCTTTTGCTGGAATCTATAACTCAGTTATCATTTATTAACATAAATAATTCTCAATTTATTTTACAAGTATAAACTATTAATTTTCTTTTGGTTATAAAAATAAAAGTTAAATCCTGCAGCGCGGGGCGTTGTTAAATAAATGGTACCAAAAACAGGTCCTTAATTTTCTAGTTCTATTTCACTCCAAATTCAACCTCCTTACAAGCTCCAATCCTGCCACCAAATGGCAGGCAGGACAACCACGGCAGGAACAAAAAACTTGCTATCTTGTTAGACCATCATCCACATAAGAACTCGAACAAAAACGAGGAGAGACCTATACATGATAGAACATTACCACAAGTGTAAAATGCATTCATCAAACAAAATAAATCACTGTCACAATCAACACCCCACAGTAGCCATGAAAGGACTTAGAACTATCATGTTATTACAACCTCTTAAGGGAAAAAGAAGCAAAACATCCTCTAAATTGGGTTATCAATAACAAGTTTCTCACCAACAATGGGGCAAGCCTAAAGCAACTACCTCACAAAATCAGAAACCAGGTCATAGGTCCATGAACCACTCATTCGTTTACACATGCTGCAATAACTTTAGAAAGAATGAGGCTGCCACATATACTAAAATTAGATTTTTATTCCAAATTTATTCTAAATCAGATGAAATAGAATACGCACAAGTAAAAAAGGTAAGAAAGAATCAAGGAATCACTTAACAATTAACAGTAGAAAAATCAGTCACAAATGAGGCAAGAATCTATTGATAAATCTCATCTATTACATCAGTTTCCCTGGCATCAATAAGTTTAAAACAGCTTAGAGTACAAGCAGAACAAGGATCCATATGGTACATCTACCTAATAGTGACAAACTTGTTCGTACCGTGTTTAGCCCAGTGAGTTCTCAGATCAATCGGATTAGAGAAGTCATAGCCTTCACCAGCAAGTTTCTCTAAGACTTTCTTAAAAGCTCCTAGACTCATTTTTCTCCCTGCTATCCTTGCACCACGCCGTTTCGTACTCATAGGCAAGGGATACACAGATATGCATGTCGTACAGCATGCTGATTGCCATCCACCACAACCCCAACGATAGCATTGTTGGGGGTTTCCAGTACAAGAGCAAACAGGTATGGGAATGACTGAAATGTCCATATTGATCCCATTTATCATAATTTCTGCGGTTTTCTTGGCAGCCCGTGCTCGTTGAGTAGGAGGACAACCCTCAGGCTTGGGTACTTGAGCGCCTCCCATACCCTTCTTTGCTCTTGGGGATTTCGGGCCTTTATGACGCTGCCTCTTTTTATTAGGAACATTTACCTTTTCAACAACACCAGCCTCTTCAACTAGCTCCAGCGGTTCATCCTTTGTTGAATAAGGTGGTTGAAACATTTCCATATGATGAGATGAAGATGTTTCAGGCCAAACAGCTGCATAATCATGGTTTCCAGGCAACACATTGAGAAGCTTTTCTCTCTGGCCAATCCAAGCGTCCCTCACGTACTCCATCGGCATCAAGGGCTGGGAAATCCCAATATCCCTATGGTAAAAGCCCGCATTCATACTTGTCATGATCGCAGGACTTCGCGAACCCAAAATTGGTTTCTCAGGCATTGTTGGGGACATAAGCTGAAGACCCAGATTTCCTTTAACAGGTGTTGGCTCATAGTAACCCCAATTACGAATATTCAAACTGTTATCTTCATCCATTATTTCAAACATGGACAATTCAAGATAACTTATTTAACCTTAACACAATTTGTTGTTAACATTGTGTTCACCTAAAAAAAATCTCCAAAAAGATTACAGACACACAAAAATGAATTAAAACCCAAATCACAGATAAAAAAAACTAACAATCATCTTGTTAAGCCATAGTACAGTTTATGTATTGAAACTAAAAAATTCAATATTAACAGAACTAGCAAGCCGAAAAATCAAGATAAAAAAAGAAGAAGGAAAGAAGCATATGGGTCATGGTCAGAAACAAAGATCTTCGCATCCTTGGATTTGTCTGAGATTTTTTTATAAAAAAAAACTGAATAGACAGTTGCTGGTGTAGTATTTAAGCAAAGATAAAGGGACTTACTTTGAAGAAGACGGAGAGAGCTTTTTAGGGTTTCTTCTCCACCGCTAAAGAAGCACAAAAATTAATTAATTCACGCCATTTTTTGTATGCAATTACTTTTTACTCATTTTGTAAGGTGCACTTGCTAGTCTTGTCTTGTGGGTCAATTGGAACATTTTCTTTTTGTCAAATGCCGTTATCTGTGTAAAATATTGGTGTCGATTAACTATTTGAATTTATTGCATTTTTTATATTTTTTATATTTAGATATAGTACTTAAACTAGCTCATTGTTCCGTGTTAAGCAGCAAAGTAAAATTTCTTTTGAGCAAGAAAAAATGTCAAAAGTATTTATAACGTCTTTATTTTTAACTAATTCTAAGATGAAAAACATTTGATACTTAACTTGAAGTGACTCTGAAATTTATAGAGATAATCTTACAAAAAAATAAGAAAATTTAATTATGATTTAACTCAATTTTGAAGAATGAAATCAGTGAAAAATAATATTTGATTAAAAAACATGTGAACTTGAGTTAATCAAACAAACTCATAATGAAAGTTATGCATGTCATCGGATTCAATAAATTTTTTATCCCAGAAATTATTTTTCATTTAATTACACAGCAATAAAACACATGATTTTTTTATGTGTGTGAAACAATATATTTTTTAAAAGTAAAAGAACCATAACAGACATGTAGAACTGAGATAACTAAGGTAGATCATTGACAATAAAATATGAAATTGCATTCTTTTAGGTTTGAGTTAAATAAAAAGTAAATCATCGATCAAAAAGGATGAAATTTTTTTTTTTTAATTAAGGGTCAGAGAAATCATTAAATAAAAACAAAATAAAAATAAATAATATCCTGGATTTCGCAGATTAACCTATTAAACTGCTACCTGAATAATGGACTCAATTGGGTTCAATGATTTGTTTTATCAATTTTTTAAACCAAAAAAAAATAGAAAAAAAAAATATATATATATATATATATATATATATATAAATGAGACTAAGATAACAAAAGTAAATCGTTGATAACAAAGGGTGAAACAATATTTTTTTAAGTTAATTACAAAAATAGATCATCAATAATAAATGATGAAATTGTATTTTTTTTTAAAAAAAATTGAGATGCTAAAAGTTTATTAAACAAAAACAAAAAAAACAATAGATTAGATGTTATGGCTTTACTTATTAAACTTGCGATCCGGGTCATGAAACTAACCACGTTATTTTTTTGTATCTAAAAACAAGAGAAAAAAAAAAAACAACTTAGAAGGAACAACCTAGATGCGTGGGCATTTAAGCCTAGGCATGTGCGCCTGGGCTTGCTTTTTTGTTTTTTCTCTTATTTAAAAGGGAAGACTACCTGTCATCTGCTTCTTTTTATTTGTTTCTTTCAAAATATGCAGATGACGCGTTGCTCACCAAGGTAGATAACGAGTCGTCTCCCAGCCAGATTCCAAATATCACCGTGGTGGTTGGAAAATTAGAGTTATGAGTGTTTAACCCACCGAACCCGTTTTTCAATCCATTGAAACTCAAAAATCAATCCTAGAACATGTAGAAACCAATTTAGCAACCAAATAAGTCCAAACAATGGCCCAAATAACAAAATTAAACCGAATAAATTCTCTTTCTCGATTTAGATTTGCCTTTTTAGGAAAAATCGAGGCTTTAAACAACCACTATAAGACTTCCCATATCAAATATAACCCATTGATACCAATTTCAACGATTTTGGTGGTCGGAATAGGTATAAACAACGACCTTTTCTCTCTAAGTTGGAATTCAGCGAGATTCTTTCTCTTCTTTGACAAAAATGAATTGAAAAATAAGAGAAATAAACTTTGATATCAAAATTAAATTTCTAAAAACTAAAGAGATCAATCACCTATAAGCCAAAAAAGATTGGGGACTAAAGTAATTTTTTTGTATTAGATTCAAAGCTACCACTTATATTACTTACCATTTTCATTTTGTTCCTCTGACTTTCAATCCACCCCCCCCCCAAAAAAATGCAATTTGATGCAAATCCGGGCTCATAAAGATTTAATTGTTTAAAAGAAAAGTTCGAGAACTAAATTGAAATTTTTATAAAAATTGACTATTTCAATCCACAATAATTTATGAAAGAGT
>Ga0307517_10010318_pt1 | contig 13086 bp, 8 predicted proteins | sample 23_EM_MG_FD_194515 | JGI IMG/M metagenome (GOLD analysis project Ga0307517, IMG submission 194515) | Populus trichocarpa ectomycorrhiza microbial communities from riparian zone in the Pacific Northwest, United States - 23_EM | ecosystem: Host-associated > Plants > Roots > Unclassified | place...
TATTATTATTTTATTTTTTTTTTTAATTTTAAACTTTTTTTTAATTTTTTTATTTTTATAAATAATAATAGAAATAAAATAACATTCAATAAAATCTTGGTGAATCCAAAATTGGGTTACAACAATAAGCATGAAATAAATATAATTTTATTCCTCTTATGATATGCCTTTTCTACTATGTTTTACCTATAATTAAGCATATTAAGGATTATTTAGAAGAATCGATAAAGTTTAAGGACTTCGTAAAATATTTGTTATTGACGCGAATATTTTTTTTTATATGCTTGAGCATTCCACTAAGGATGAAAGTCTAATATAGAAATGGTAAGCCTTTAGATCAAGAAAGGTACAAATCTAGTTTCTAACATGTCATGAATGAAAGAATACAATTTTAATATTTGAATATTGTTAGAAATCAACTCAGAAGAAAAGTCTAAGTTGTATATGAGTCTAACTTACAGAAGAATTGTGATAGTAATAAAGTCAAATTTCAACATAAATTTCAAGGAATTTAACCAATTTTAATGATTAGATAAAGAGGAAAGAACAATTAATCCTTATAATGGCTGTTTGTTGGCCGATTGTGGTTATTCAAGTAATTAATGGTTGCACAATCAAAGTTTCAGCTGTTTATTGGCTGAATCGTAATCTTTGTTTGTTTGATTCCTACACATAATCTCCCTCTCAAATCGAATTGACATCAAATGTATAATTAAGATAATTTTGAAGTGTTTTAAAGCGCAATGATGAAAATAGATCTTGGAGGCTAACAACAACATACCCATATTTTCTAGCCATCGAATTTGCTAGAAGTTGATACCTCTAATGTTTTTAATAGGGGTGAGCAAAAAAATTGAAAAATCAATTTAACCGAGAAAATCGAAAAAACCAAACCGGTAAAAAAACTGATTGAACCGGTTAAAATATTTAGGAAAATGTCCAGTCCGGTTCGGTTTCCGGTTTTGGTGTGCCTGAACCGGCCAACCCGAACCAAACCGAACCGGTTCGGTTTAAAAATGAAAAAAATAATAATAAACCAAGCGCGGGCCACCTCCTCCCTCTCATTAGCCAACAACCCTAGCAGACCTTTATCATTTCTTTCCCTTTTACAGAGCCGCCCTCTCCCCTCCCATTAAGTCTTTGAATGCTTTCACAATTTAAAGGGTCCCTTTAATTCACAGCTCCCATGCTCTCTGTCTTTTATCTCTCAATGTGAAGGAAAAGTAACTGATTACAGGTAAAGCTTTAATATTTCCTTTCAACATTTGAGTAAATTTTATCTTCTTCTCTTCCAATCTTCCATGCTTTCTGTCTCTCATCTCTCATCTCTCATCTCTCAAACTTGCCATGTCAGGGGCGAATTGCTGATGATTCTTCCATTGATTTACTTGATTCTCCTTCATGGGCCACGGCATAAAAAGATCCCACCTCAATTGCCAGAGAGGGATTATTTCGGGTCTAGAAGCTGAAGAGTGTCCAGAAAAATCAAAGCAGTGATTGCTAAGAATTGATACTGTTTTTTTGCAATTATTTTTTCCTTTGCAAGAAGTTGTAACAACGAGAACAACGTTGTTGATTCTTAGAGGATGGCATCTTGGCATTGCATTTTGGTTTGGACCGGTTTGGAAGGGAAAAAAACTAAACCGAACCGAACCAAAATTAATCGGTTTGAACCGGTTTTCGGTTCGATTCGGTTCAAAAACTAAAAAAAAAAAATCGGTTTGGTTGTTTATTTTGGTCCAAAACCGGACCGAACCGAAAATGTTCAGCCCTATTTTTTAAGGCTGAGCTAGGTGCCAAGCCAATAATGAGTCGACCTAGTCCATGCTAACCCAACTCTTCATTTTTCATTATTTGTTTTAAAATCATTTCAAAGTAATTTTTTTTAAAAATTAAACATTATTTATTGGTTCGTTATACAACATTAAAAAAATATTTATTATATTCTTAGGTTTTAAATTAAATTTAAACTTCATTTAAAAGTATGATACTCTTGTTTAAAAAGTTCAAATACAGTATTAAATAGTACAACATTAATTGGATTAATTTTATTCTTACTAAACAAGCTTCAAGAAACTAAAGGGTTTCCAATACATTTTCTTAACTATATATCACTATAATTTGTGTGGTATGAAAATATTTTCCATCATAAAATAGCTAGTAAACACCAATTTAAAATTAAAAAACTTTCTAACCTAATAAATTAAAGGTATGTTACATGCGTACGTACAAAGTATTCTTTTTAACAAGTATTTTCCTAGAAATATGCTAATTAACCTCACCCGTAGAGTAGCCGGCCCATGCATAATAAAATTAATGTATTTATTTACTTATTCCATATATATAAAATTAACTTTTTGGAACTTAATTTCTTGTTATTTAAATTAACTTTAATTGGAGTAAATTGAAAAATATATCAAAACAAGTATTTAAGGAGATCCACAACAATATTATGCATGTGCCGGCTTGCTACTAGTAACTAATTTTTTTGGTACAGTGAAAATAAAAAAACAAAAACTAATTTTCTCTACGATATCTATCGAATCTGCAAGAAGAAGAGCATTTAAACCTGGAAGTGGATTCTTTTTTTTTTTTTTTTTATAGTAATCGAGTATATTATAAATAAGCTACCCCATTAAGAAGATGAGGGCTACAAGAAAGAAAGATTACAGGGGGGAATTAAATCATAAAGAGAGCAAGGAATTTACAACCCCAACTAGTTAGTACAGTTCATGATACATTCAGAATTTCTATAAAGATCGGAACCTGTGTAACTGAAATTTTTAACAGAGGACTTCAACCAAAAGGCCAACCGATGAAAGGTGAGGTCAAAAATCACATCCCAGTCTGGAGTTTTAGAGTCGAAGATCATATTGTTGCGCTCTATCCAAATTAACCAGTATAATCCTTTACAGAGAAGGGTAATTGCTTGACGTTGAAAATTTCCTTTTGCCATGAAATCAACACACGAGTTGACTTCATTCTCTAAACACATGAAGAAGATGAACCTCTCATTCTCTTGAAAGAAGCTCCTTGATATCCACGATAACAACCCCAAGCTTATAAAAAATAAAATTTCCATTAGCTTATGAAAAATAAAATTTCCATGATGAATTAGTCTCATCAAGGTATTTATGGAATCCAAAATAATATGATATAATTAAGAGTTTATTAGACATAAGAGTTTATAGCTTATGATATATAACATCATAAAATAATATCCATACAAAAAAAAAGGATCAAAGTAAACAATTATACAAAAAAAAACATACATCAAATTATTCTTATTTGTGAAATATTTAAAATAATTAAAAGAATACTAGATATTTTTTTGTTGTTTTATGTAATTTCTAAATAGCACAAAAAATAGGTCAAATATATTAATGATAACCTATAAATTAATAATTAACGCAAAGTTTGAGTTTTGGGTGTGTATTATAAGAGTTTGCGTTGAAAAATAATATAGATACACAAATGAATGATACATAACATATTAAAAAAAAACTGAACAGTTGATTTTGATAATTAGATATATTCCATAGTGACTAATTTCTATTGTAAATTAATTCATTTAACATTAAAATTTATATTGAAAAATAATATATGTGTAATTAATTTTATTCTTTACCAAACAATTATAATACATATCCACTAACATAATTTTATATTTTACTGGCAGAATATTCCATTAGTAGCTAAACAATGATTCTGTTAGCATGATTTTTATCGACGGGCTCATAGACATTTTGTCGATAATTTAATCATTGATAGATTTATAAACAAAAAAAACACGTCAAACAAAAAAATTCACCTACTTTATTCCGACGGTATTTCCATCGGTCAATATGATATTTGACCAAAAAAAAACTATTTGTAATTCCATCGGTGATTTTTTAATATTATCAACGGGTTAATTCTGTTGATGATTAAACAGTGGCAATGATATTTTTACTAATTGTTTTCTAACTCTCGAGAAAACAGTGGCAATGACAAAAAATATATATTTTTAAAAATATAATAAACTGAGTAGAAAATAATTAAAATAAAAATCAAATATTTATTATGCATTTAAAAGTTTACTAGTTCAAATTCAATTCATATAGAAGAGAGGGGCCGGAGGAGGAGGAGTAAGATGAGGGTTTTTGTCGGGACGAGAGGGCGATAAGATGAGCATATGTATCACCCATATGGAACTCCGAAGTTTGAGTGCTTAAAACCGATTGCGAGCATCCAATGATTGAAACACTTCGAGTCATCCATAAGTCCTCGATTGTAGTGTTTGAGATACCATCAACTCAATTTCTATCGGGTCCACCGAACAATCCTGCCTCCAATCATAGTTCAAGATGGGTTGATGGATCATACCCGGTGTTATATGTTTCTTAAAAAAAATCAGCAAATTTAAAAAATAATAACTTAAGAAAAGAAATTGTTGAAATCCTACATACCACTAAGTACTGGGCTTGATTATCTACGAGCTGCTACACCCTTTTCTAACGGTCATCATTTTGAACATATGTTTCAATCAAAATCTCAGTTGATCTTGATTCACGTCCAATAATTGTAGCCTGCAAGAGAAAATTGTTGTTAGTTAAACATATTCATATAAAATAATAATTTTTAAAGAAATAGATGTAATAAAAAAAGAATTTTATCATTCGCTTCGCATGAGAAACAAACGGAATGGATCCGTTGGTGTATGTGGTAATGAAATCATGAATCTGCCTATTTTGTTTCTTCGCACCGGATTGTAACCATCGCACGAAATCCTTGAACATCACGTTGTGAATATATTATGCCCATACAACCTCCGAGATGTATAGAGGTTTGTAATCCTTTCAAATCACCACGTCTTTCCATCTTGAAAACTCTTTTTAGCATATTTTTGGTGTTTTTCTGAATCTCGTACAAAAAATCATGCAACCTATATGGTAGAAATGAATTATTAGCTAATAAATGAAAAATAAAATTTTAACATTTGGGTAAAAAAAATATTTATTTTGATTTTAATCTTACCTAAATGCAACGTAATTCTCCCAAACCCTCTTTGCAACAACGTTGTCAGTCCTATCCCAGTAAAGGTTTTTCCTTACAGTTCAAATTTGTAAAACAATTTGGTTAATTAATATTAATAAACTAACCAAATTAACATAATAACAAAATTATTGAAGTTAATATTAACCCTGAACTTTCCGAATCATGCATTAATCATGGGTTTCCGTTCCAGATTTTTGAAAACCTGACTCGATTAAAACAATGACACTTACATCGATGATTTCAACATCGATGTTATTGTTTAGGCAGCCTCAACATTTGTAAACTTGAAATTGCATTCGTTAATTGAAATTAATTTCTCAAAAATAATTAATGTTTATTTTTTAATAGTGCATGAGAGGAAAACAAACTTACATTAAGTGATCAGGCTTCCACTGGACAAGGTACTTTCAAGTAAGTGGATCCCGCTCTTAAAAGACCCCTCCTCGGCATGGCAACATCACACTCAATGAGCTCGTGTCGAGAGAGGCTACTTGTGCCTATTCATAATCGATATCTAATAACTCATGGTCGTCAAAAGAGCTACTAGAAGAACTAGCAGCGATCTTGTCTGTAAGACACATTACAAACTTTCCTAGACATCTACATAGATAAAAGAATTGAGATACCGTAAACCATTCATATTTTTTAAAAAATTATGTAGCACCTCACCTATACGAGAGACTACCTAATATTTGTTTACCTGCAAATACACATCAATTGAAATTTGATTGCCACAAACTAGTTGATTTTATGTAATTTCTATAGCTTCTAACTTTTCAATATAAGTTTATTTTATTTTGAGCTTTGAGACATTAACCGCTTGAACAACGTCAAATTTCAATTTAAATCTTATTATTATTTCAATATTCTTATTACAAAAAAAATTTAAATTCCATTTTTTTCAAATATTCCACCTAATAGATGTTAATAATATTTTATGTATACAAAAATCACAAACTAAACATCACAATCAATTCAAAAATTCAACGAAGAAACCAATTAAATAAAAGAAGAACAAAAAGACTGTATTAAGAAAACGTGAAAAGTATAAGAACAAAATATTAGGCTAATTGGTTAAAAACTACCCTAGATTTTTAATCAACATGATCTTATTTCATAAACTTTGTTTAATCGAGTTTGAATTTCTATTTGTTATCCCTTCATCTATATTATGGTCCGATCAGTTAAGTTTAACAATACATACACCCTTTAATTATAACATAATTTGTGGATTAAAACTCAAAAGAAAAAAAAATTAAAACTTAATTAAATTTAATAGGATGGAAGGGTGACATCAGAAAAAATAAAAAATTCTAATCAAATTAAAAAATGTTAGAAACTAATTTTTTGTTGATAAAAATTTCAAGATAATTTGACAATTAGTTTCTAAACTAAACTAATCTAATTAACAAATTAGGGATTTATAATTCAATAACAAAATTTCACAAAAACATCACAATCAATTCAAAAAAAATAAAATTCCAACAACAAAATAATTCAAAAAAAAGTTTAAAAAAGATAATGCAAAAAAAAAAAAAAATATTGAAAATGAGTGAAGCTTACACTATTACTTACAAAGAAAAAACAAAAACAAGAACAAATTCACATCATGTTAAAAACAAAAGGTAAAACTGAGAAGAGAAAAGAAAGACAAACCTTTGAGGCATGAAGGAGAAGAGAATAGAAAATGAGTTAAGGAGGAGACAAAAAGAGAGAGAAGAGAAAAAAATAGAGTGCAAAATCCTGAGATTTAAACTCAAAATAAATAAATAAATAAATAATAATAAATAAATCAAATAAGAAGAATATGAAAGACATAAAGAGTATGACTCCAATTGTAAAAAAAAAAAAAAAACAGAGAAAAGGGGCTAATGTGTAATTAGAAAGAATGGGGCTATAAAAGTATAAATACCCCATTTCTTCCTCTTGTGTGGCCAACTGCACCTAGTGGAAAAGAGGGGAGACATTGCAAAATTTTCTTTACCAAAAAAGAGGGAAAAACATCAAATCTTTTAAGACTATGCAAACCTTAAAACTTTGAGTAGAGAGGACACCCATTAACACAATATTTAATAAAGAAACAAGTGAAGAAATTGGAGAAAAAAAAAGGGGAGAGGGTCGGCTGCATGCAAGAGAGAAGAGACTAAAAATCTTCAACCAAATTGAGCTGAAATTCTGAATTTCCTCAAGGTATGGACACTAGACCTAATTGTGAAAAACAATTTGACAATTGATTAGGAATCATGCACCAATATCAGATTTTATAAATTAGGGTTCTTGAGTGAAAATTGGGGGAAGTGTAGAAATTGTTAGATGTAGTAAAGGAAGATTGAAGTGTGAATTACAAGACAAATATGATTGTATGCTTATGAGTATGTGTGTGTGTGTGTGTGTGTGTGTATTGGGTAACTCTCTAATCCCTGTTATACTTTTACTTTTAATATAGTTATTCCAACGTTGTGATATTGCAGGTCCTTCATATTCACACTAGGAGTAGTATCCTAGGTCCCCTAGTTTCTTTTGTATGAATTTAGAAGTAAATGAATGTTAATGTATTTTGTCTCTAAGTAACTATATGACTTGAAATGTAATAGTACCTCCTTATATTAAATGTCGAGACATAGAATTTCATTACTATATTATACTTGTAATATTAATGTTGCTTTTCTCTGTTTAATTATGAATTTCATATGTGTTTAAACGGGCAAGGAAAATGAATACATGAGTTGTTGCGCTTGTACCTATGGATGATTGTTGTGTGGTGCAAGGTAATTATGCTATGGTATAAGAATGAGTATAAAGTGTGTGCAGGATAATTATCGATAACTTGAGACCTCTCAGTAGGGGAAACTCTACCGAAATTTCTACCAAAATTTCGATAATCTTTAGATGAGTTTGGCAACAAAAATTTTTTCCCACATTTTTATTGGTATGATTGATATGTCTGATCTCGGGAATGGGAATGTTACAGAGGGAAACATGTTTGCTTTTGTAGTAGAGGAAGAGAGAAGAAGAGAAACGCTTGTCTGTTATGAAATTAGGGATTCTGGTCTTTTAATTTGGGGTTTATTTACCGATGGATAATTAAATATTCATATTTTTAACACTTCCATCGATGATTCTATCTGTAATATTTAATTAAAAATTTCAATTTAATAAATTTTTTTCAGAAATCCCCCCAAATATCATCAACGACTTTTCAGTCCGTTGGTGATTCAATCTGTAATAAACAGTTTGAACCATTACATTGATAAATGAACAGTTACATTGAGAAATGAACGATTCCAAAAATCTTGGTAAAATACCGACGGACATTAACCTTCGGTAATTCCTTCTGTACTGAACATAATGAATAGTTACATTAAGAAATCAACAGTTCCAAAAGTCTCGGGAAAATACCATCTATTAGAACTGAGTATGATCAAAGATAAAAACATTTTTATCCTGGCCTCATCTATATTTTGGTCGAAGACAAACATCTATATTTCAGCCCGGACTATTAGGATTGGGAATGATCATAAATAAAAACATGAACCCCAAACTCACATACATCCCTGGTGGCAAGTTGTAAACCGTGAGTATCATCGTTCAACAAGAATAATGAGCAATAAATGACCCGAATGCATTGAATCCATCTATATATAACCTAAGATGTACGTTCCTTAATTTCATTAAAAACTGACAATGAACCCTATTAAAATATTTTCAAGCTTCCCTATCAAATAGGTGAATCATGGCTCCATCCACCGCATCATGTAAATGATGCCATGTCATGTGCACAACATTCTTTAGAGACATGAATAACCTTTGTAGTTTAGGAGTAATTGTGAAGTATCTAAGTTTTCTATGTGCGATAAGAGTCTTGTCCCAGTCAATTCTAGGATTATAACGAGCATGCTCACATGTTCTACACTTATTCAACTCTGTATTTTCAAGGTAGTACAACATGCAGAAGTTTGGACATATGTCAATTTCTTGGTATCCTAGGCCGAGGGGTTTTATCATGGATTTAGCAACATAGAAGTTCTCTTTCAACCTATTCCCCTCATGTAATATGTTTTTTTTCTCATTCAACAATTCTGTCATAATCAGCCTTAATCAACCCATGATCTGACTTAATGGTGAACACATGTGTAACGACCGATAATTTACTGTGATTTGTGCACCCATCTCATAATGTTTCGTCAAAGTCTTTAAAAAATCAAAAAACCTGGCCACTTCTGCATTTGGTTCTTCATCTATGATTGGACATTCACTTGCATAACCCTGATTCATTCACATCGCATCCATAACCATATTCCTATAAGGATTACTATTGTCATTTATAACTCCACGCATGTTACTAGAACTAGAAGTTGACCCAACCATCCTTTACACCAATATATCATAAGGAACATATGGTTCTCCGTGTGCAAACCAACACAAGTATTTCTCCGTGAATCTGTTTTGTAGAATATGCATTATCACAACATCTGGATTGAGAAACTTTTTATTATTACACCTCTTACATGAATATCTAATACCACATCCACTCATATTTTTTTGGATTAAATAGTGCGTAATTAATAAAATCCTGAGCCCAATATCAATAATCTATCTTGAGCAACCCCTTAGGTGAATGTCGATAAATCCATTAACGATCATCCATTACTTGTATTAAACCTATATAAATTATTGATCATGTTAACACGTATTATTTAATTATGTAAACTAAATAAATTAGCTAACATTGGTTTAAATCAAACTTATTCAATATATTTTAATGATACTCTTAAATCATTATCAATTATCTACATAAATTCAAATTCCTACACATTTACCGAAATTTTCAACTCAATAATAAAATTGATAAAATATAAAATATACTCATTAAATAACTCATTATTTATTTCATTACATAACACCAAGGTCACAAATTCAAAATCAATTTCATCAAATTACAAATAAATTTAATTTTTAAAATTTCAAACAAACCTTAACATATACAAATCATATATTCATTCAACAAATTTCTTTTTTTTTAATAAAAAAAACTATAAAACAAGTAAATACATAAATAAATAATATTTTTTATCACTTCAGAGATAAGTCGACATGGTACTCACAAACATCCACTTTTGCATCTCAATATGAATATAATTAAAGGAGACAACTACAATTTATAGACTCCTCCTCTATGTTAGACTTTAACAGAAGCTAACAGTGGGGACTGACATGGTAAAATCATGGTAAGGTTGAGTTGGTCTTGGAAAAAACCAATACGACGAGGACTTGCCTGTAAAACACTCTATAGGTTGGGGGCTGTTTTGTAGTTATCCCTAATTAAAAATAAGACATTTAATTATGAAAATCAGAAGTCATATTTCAAACCCTAGTTACCCATTAAATATTCATTTAGCGGTTAAGGCACTGCTATATCCTTGCAAGGATGAGAACACAAGTTCGATCTCCAGAAAGTATACTTATTGGGAAGGGCAGCCACGAACCCTGAATGAGACTAGTCCCACCCTTTAAAAGGGTGTGAGGATACCCGGGTAAGAACAAAAAAGAACATTAGTTAGCCTGTTTGAGATTGTGATAACGGTTACGATTTAAAAAGTTTTTTTGCTTAGAAATTGATCAGAATAATGTTTTTTTTTTTTTTAAAAAAAATTATTTTTGATATCAACACATCAAAACGATATAAAAACATAAATAATAATAATTTTTAATAAAAAAATATCAAATTTAAGGAAACACTGTTTACACTAGTTCCCAAACAGGCTCGCATTAACCCTCAAATTGCATATGTGTCTCTCTATTCTTGCTTGCCCTAAGAGTTGGACAGGCAGTCTGGAAACGTGCGATTAAAACATCAAGTTCGGGATGTGTTTGTTTGGTTGGAGGTGTGGTGGCTTTTTTTTAAAGCTACAACCCTTTTAAAGCACAAACCACACTTCTAAAAGCTAAAAATACATGCTTTTTATGTAGACCCTACAACAAAAGCCAAAGTCATCTCCAAACTAAACATTAGATGGTCTGAGGGTTCGGAATAGAATCCTTGAGTGATGTTATAAGCAATTATTGGCTGTTTTTTTTTAACTCGTAATCTGTCATCATATAATTTCTTTTTTAATATAAATCCTCACTTGTAAAGACATCATTGATCATGTTGTACCAACATGTCATTGCAGAAGGAACTCTCTTCATCTCTCCCTAACATCAATCAAAATAAGGTCCCAGTTTAAAACATTAGAGACATAGTTTTGAAACCCGGACCGGCCCAGCGGGTCGATCCGGGACCCGGCCGACCCGGGCCTGAGACCGGTTCGGGTCTAAGTAAAAACCCGTCTGGGAGTTGGCCCGGCGAAACCCGGTCGACCCGGGTAAACTCGGCTGAGACCCGGCCTAAGGAGTGTGCTGGCACTATCAATAGTCAAGACGAAGAAGTCGGGCTAAGGACGCTTCACCCTCGATTCTTAGCATCTCAAGAAGAAGATCCACTGGAGAAGAACATCTGAAATTCTATCTCTTGAAATGAATACCCCTTTCTTGGCTTATGCCATTTACCTGAACAAGCAAAGAAAGACTTCAAAGAAGGTAGGAACTTACTCCTCTTCTCCTTCTATACGTGTCTGCTACTGTAGCAGCTAGAGAGATAATTGGCTTGCTTTTGAGTTTTGAGAGGACAGGTTGTTTGAGAAGAGAAGAGAAGAGAAGATAGATGCAAGACTCATCTCGATGGATGCGAGACAGCAGAGGATGTGGGAGCTGCGGGTGCTGTGGTTGGGCACGAGAAACTAGAAGAGAGAGAGAGAGGTCGTGCAATTTTAGAGAGAGAGATTTTTTTTGGGTTGACCTGGGTCAACCCAGGTCAACCCATCTGACCTGTGACCCGATCATTATACCGGGTCGACTACCAGGTCGGGTTTAAAAACTATGATTGGAGATCCCCATCTTCCTTCCTTTGTCTCCCCCATGAACAACCCTAACATCAGCCGAAGCTTTGTGCACATTTAAGAGAGCATTGAAAAATAACAGGACGTGCCTTTTCTTTTCATGGTAAGAATATTGATAAGCACGAGGAATCTGGATATAAAACATAGAAAAGAACTCCCCTGAAAGTCAAATATAAGAGATAGATAAAGTATATTATAAATCTTGAAGTCTCACCTCAATAATTTAAGTTTTTGGATGAGTGGTTCTTTGATAAAATAGACAGAGCGAGAAAGATAAAAATCAAAATGATTGCAAGCCTAAAGGAGAGTGAGCCAAGCCAGCATGATGAGCCAGCTGAGAGCACTGACCAGTTTGCAGCGTAGTTAGCCTCACAGGGAGGGAAGCAAAACCACATCTAAAAATCTGGTTTGAACACGCAACAACAAGTAGTGTCCATTACTATCAAGCAAGATTGGAGTTTTCATCAGATCCCTCTGTTGTTCCAATAAAAAATCGACCAAGACGCTCTGATGCCTTGTTTACCTGCGTTGCACGAATTGAATGTTGTTTGCTTATGGCAATATAGCTCTGAGTTGACTATGATTTTTAGAATATTCTAACATGATAATTTCATGACATCTTTTCAAACCTGTTCATTCCAATCAATCCTCCATGTAAGGTAGGATAGCAGAAGTGTTTGGACTCCAACTCCACTCAACAATCCAATCCACAAACCCTGTATGTGCAGAGAAGAAACTATTGGTAAATAAAAATACTCCTTTTATGAAGTTCAATTTTAACTAGATCCACTCACTTGGCCTATTAGCAAAGAGTGAATGGTCAATACTAGACAATCAAATTCATGGCTTTAGCTTGATTCTCCATTAATAATTTGAATGTTAAGCAGTAGATATCTTATGATATCTTGACAATATTGTTCTTACATACCGTGACCTGAAGATGCGCTACATATCCAAGCAGAATTCCTACCGGCAACCCAATAACATAATAGCTCCCCAAGTTGACAAATGCAACCATACTTTGCACACCAGCACCTACAGCTACACCTGGAGAGGGAATTTTAATGGTTAAGATTTACATTACCACATGTGCGCGTGCCCTTTTATATAT
>Ga0307517_10010319_pt1 | contig 13086 bp, 14 predicted proteins | sample 23_EM_MG_FD_194515 | JGI IMG/M metagenome (GOLD analysis project Ga0307517, IMG submission 194515) | Populus trichocarpa ectomycorrhiza microbial communities from riparian zone in the Pacific Northwest, United States - 23_EM | ecosystem: Host-associated > Plants > Roots > Unclassified | place...
ATATTAATCTAACTAGCCGTTTAATCTTCCATTAATCTAACCAACGGTTTAATCTTCCATTAATTTTGGTTTTCTACGTATATACACAGGGCTCTGTCTGTATAACTAGAGAATTGTCGAGGATTAACAGGTTAATCTATCCCACGTTTAATCTAATCCAAGCATCTGAAAGGCCTCAAGATTAATTAAAGTCGATATGGTTACAGGATTCTTGTTTTGGCAAATTCGCATTTCCCAGGTTTCAGATAAAGATCATTTTCTCGAAGTTTTTGAAGTATGCCTTTAGTGATTTGCTCGAGTCCTTCCTTCGTTTTGTGGAAGATCAGAATATCATCCATATAGATTATAATCCATTTGTTGTGGATCTCATCTTTGAATATTTGATCCATCATTCTTTGGAATGTTGCTGGAGAATTACACATTCCAAAGAACATTACCGTCGGTTCGTATAGTCCATAGTGAGTCTTGAATGCTGCTTTCCATTGGTCTCCTTCTTTGATTGGGATATTGTTGAAGGCTTTAGCGACATCGAGTTTCGAGAAGTATACTGCTTCTGCTTCTTGAACTGCGTCAACTACTGCATCTGCTCGAGGCATTGGATATGCATCTTTGACTGTCCAGTCATTTAAGAACCTATAGTCTTGAGTAGGTCTGCTTTTCCCTTTTTCTTTCTTTGCAACGAAAAAGCATGGAGAAGCCATTGGCAACTTCGATGGTCGAATGTATCCTTTCTTCAAATTTTCTTTGACAAATTCCTCTTGCATCTTGTGTTCTTCAGGTGACAGAGCATAAGCTTTAAAAGACTTCGGCTCGAAGCCTTCTTTCATATTGATAGCATGATCCCAAGGTCCTGATTTTGGAAGTCGTTCTGAAGCTTTCTCGTTGAAGACATCTAGCCAGTTATGATATTCTTTGGGAACAAGTTCTTCAATTGGTATATTCTTCTTCTGATCATGTTCGTGAGCAAGAGTTTGAGAGTGTGATGTTTTGACATTGATCCAAAGTTCTTCAAGTTCTCCATGTTGAATTGATAATTCTTCGAAGTCTTCTGGTGATTGAAGTAGTTCTGAATTGTTTGTTGGATTCCTTGTTGAGATCGTTAGTTCATCTTCCTCTTCTTCCATTGTTATTTTGGAAGAGGGTCGCGGATGAGATTCGTCTCGCCAATCGATTGTTTTCTGTTGCCAATCAATGTCCGGGTTTTCGTTGAAGCCATGGTAATCCGAGAATGATCTTTTGTTTCCCAAGTTTTGTGATGTATAGCCGTTCATTCTGTTTCCGTTCACCAATTTCCAGGGTTACATTCACGTAATGAGTGAGGGTCCCTGCTTTGTTCAGGGTTCCGTCAATGTTTCATACTTTGATCAGTTTGTCCAGTGCTAGTTTCTTGATTCCCATAATAGTCGCATATGTTCTGTCAATGAAGTCTCCTTCTGCGCCACAATCAATCATCACTTTGAGGTTAATGGTTGATTGGGTGGTGATTGGAATGATTTTTTTGTGGTCGATAGTAGTTTCCTTTTCTGTAACAAGTTTCGTGGGGCAAAGCATAGTGAATTTCGAGGCGTCGCAAGTTACAGTTCGGTGAATATCTACATAATTTGGAGAGTCGATTGTCGACTTAGCTGTCGCTCTCCGTTTCAAAAATCCTTTTCTTTGGTGCTGAGTTCATCGTCTTTCTCGACTTCTTCAAACAAAACGTCTTGTTCTTCCTTGTTCATGGCGTGGATGTATTTGGCGATTTCTTTAGCATCTGGTTTCTTCTGATAGTTGGTCGACGATCGGTTCTGGATGTAGCGAGAGGGCTCCACGCTATTAGATGTGCTTTGTCGGAAATTCTTCTTAGGGCAATCGCGGGACAAATGTCCTGGTTGCTTGCAATTGAAGCAGAGTCCTTTCTTGAGGTATTCGCCTCGTTCTTCGTAGGTCATTGCGTTAATAGTAGTAGTGACGACGTCAATGTCCATGGCATTCGGATCTCTGTAAGGTGTAACCTTTGTAGGGCGCCAAGAAGAGCGTTCGTTTCCTTTTTGAACGGCTTGTCAGAAGCTTCGGTTTCGATTGTCATAATTTCCTCCGCGGTCTTGGTTTTGCGCAGATCGGGCGTCTCTGTAGATTTGATCATACTGGATAGCTTTTGAAAACCATCCTTATCTGTAAAAGGTTCCGTCTTCTCTGTGCATGTCTTCAAGAGTGATTGGTTTCTCAGCGTCAGTAAGGATTTTCATAGCAAGGGAGGGGTTCAAAATCCTTCTGAACATTCGTACTGTAAGAGGGTTGTCATTGATCCTTGCTCGTGATTTGAGGATTTGGCATTCATTGACAATTTCTTCGGCGGTTCGGGATCCTTGTTTCATCGTTTCCAATTTCCTAAGTGATTCTTCAATTTTGTCTTCTTTTGTGAAGTTGGTTCGCAGACTAGCGATAACTTCGTTCGGGGTTGGCCAATGGTATGAACCATTTGGTTGTATAATGTATCTGTTAAAGAAGTATTCTTTCCAAGTGTCTGCTTCTCCTCCATCGATATAGGAGAGAAGGAACTGAGTCTTGGCTTGAGCAGTAGGAAGATCTTTCTCATTTGCCGAGGCGTAAATGCTGCTGTCTTGAATAAACTTTTCGAGGGTCTTTCGGTCTCTGCTGAAAACAGTCGGTTTTCTTGCTAATTCTTTGGTTTCATTTCTTCCAAAATTCAATGGTGGAAGTGGGGATTCTGGTGGTGGTGGTGGTGGTGGCGGTGGTGGCGCAGGTCCTAGAGGTCCTTCTGGTGCGATCGGGCTTCCGGGGTCAGACATATCGTGAAAGGTTTCTGAAGAATTTCTTGATTCGTTCTGTGAATTTTATTGGGGCTCGGTGCTTCCGGGCTTTCTTGTTTGTAGATAAATCGGGGAGTAATAGTCGTCCAATGATGGATTCGTTCATTCGTTTTATCAGTGTCGTCCTTCTTGATAGAGGATAAGATGTAGAAAGCTAGTTCTTCTGTTACGACTTCAAATAACTATGGTAGTTATCACCAGTCGTTCGTTCAGCAACTAGTCTTCAAGTCGAAGAGATCGTCTTCGAGTCGAGTTCGTTTATCTGAGATCAAGTTCGTGAGGTCAAGTTCATCGTATTGCTAACGAGAACTAGCTACAGAACAAGGTCGTCTACACTAGGTTTATATACTACTATCCGTACAGCTATGAGGCTATGCGATATCTGGAATACAAGTCATAATACCTATGCTGCAGTGCAATACTAATAAAAGGATACTTGGAATTGGGCTGTGTTCTGGGTATTAGGAATACACAGCTAGGCTGTGTCGGCGGTGTTCTGGAATGGAAGAATACTCAGCAAAGCTATGTATGAGTTGGGAGAACGGTCCATAGTCCGTAAAATATTGCATAGTAAATGAAAATGAAAATTGAGCATAAATTGAGCATTCGTAACACTTGCTCATGTACTTGGCTCAGGTGGAAGAGAGTGACAAAAATAAAGCACTAGCAGAGGCAATTGTGCAGGTATTTTTTCTCATTTTTATTTCTTCAGAAAATTTTATTAAAGTAAAGCATGACACAGGAACTCCATTACTTTGCTCTGGCTATCTCCCAAGCTGGTGCTTATATTCACATTCATTGTGACTCATCATTGAGGGACATCAGGAAAAGGTCATCTAGCTCTGGCTGTCTTTAGATGCTTTAGCTGTCCTAGGACATCCTAGGACATACTAGGATGTCTTGGGATGTCTTAGGATGTCCTAGGACAGCTAAAGCATCTAAAGACAGCCAGAGCTAGGTGACCTTTTCCTGATGGAGTATCAAGAACTCTATCAGCATCACCGTGACAAACTATTACAGAATGAAGAATTTCAAGGCCAGGATCCATATGAACAAGCAGTATATATGACATGGAGACTAAGCTATGACAAACTTGACATATCAGCAAGATCTTTGTTGCAAATTTGCTCAATGCTACATCATGAAGGAATTTCAGAGCAAATGTTTGCAAAGGCAGCAATGTCTGAATACCAATTAGAAGATTCTGAACTACAGAATAAAGTGACACAATTATTGAACCAGCTAGGAAAACAAGGTCTGGATTGGTCTTGGGACTTCAGACAGGTCATCAAGAGCCTTGGTTCATATTCATTTATTGAATATGATTATCAAAACTGCACTTACAGTATTCATCCATTGGTACAACACTGGAGTGGCATCACTATGAAAGAAAACAGACATGTCATGCAAAAATGTGTCCCTGCTATTCTTGGTCTATTAATTTCTTGGACATTTAACACTGAGGACTATAAATATTGATGTACACTTTTGCAACATATTTCTAATTCAAGAGCCTCTCTTAATCCAGAAGAGATTGATCTATTTGTTTTGACTCATATAGGACATGTCTATGTGGAACAGAGGCACTGGAAGGAAGTAGAGGTACTTGAGGTGGTAATAATGGAAAAAAGAAAGCAAGTTCTTGGAGATGATCATCCTGACATCCTCATGAGCAGAGCAAATCTGGCATCCACATACAGAAACCAGGGGCACTGGAAAAAAGCAGAGGCACTTGAGGTGATGGTGATGGTGAAGAGAAAGCAAGTGCTTGAAGACGACCATCCTGATACCCTCACAAGCATGGAAAATCTAGCATCCATATACTGGAAGCAGGGGTGCTGGAAGAAATCAGAGGCACTTGAGGTGGTGGTGATGAAAAAGAGAAAGCAAGTGCTTGGAGATGATCACCCTGACACCCTTATGAGCATGGCAAATCTGGCATCTACATACAGGGAGCAAGGGCACTGGAAGGAAGCAGAGGCACTTGAGGTAGTGGTGATAGTGAAAAGAAAGCAAGTACTTGGAGATGATCATCCTGATACCCTCACAAGCATGGCAAATCTGGCATCCACATACAGGAATATAGGGTGCTGGAAGGAAGCAGAGGCACTTGAGGTGGTGGTGATGGAAAAGAGGAAGTATGTGCTCAGAGATGATCATCCTGATACCCTCACAAGCATGGCAAATCTAGCATGCACATTCTGGAAGCAAGGTTGCTGGAAGGAAGCAGAGGCACTTGAGGTGGTGGTGATGAAAAAGAGGAAGCAGGTGCTTGGAGATGATCATCCTGACACCCTCTTGAGCATGGAAAATCTGGCATCCACATACAGGGAACAAGAGTACTGGAAGAAAGCAGAGGCACTTGAGGTAGTGATGATACTGAAGAAAAAGCAGGTGCTTGGAGATGCTCATCCTGACACCCTTACAAGCATGGAAAATCTGGCATCTATGTACAGAAACCAGGGATGCTGGAAAGAAGCAGAGGCACTTGAGCTAATAGTGATGGAGAAAAGCAAGCAGATATTGGTGCCAGATGACTCTGGTTCTCCAGAGAAAGCTGGGAGAGATTATCAATGGTTGATTTCAAAATGAGTACGAGATGTATGTTCACCTTTGCCTTCTTCTGGCACAAACTGTTCTGCTGTGGGGAGGCGACAGCAGTGCAAGGAACTGGTGAGGCCAAGGCCACTGGCGTGGCACTGGATGGTTGTGAGAAGCAGGGTGAAGAGGTTTTATGGTGATGATGGAGCATGATGGAAAGGAAGCAGCATGGGTTTCTCCTTCCTAGCATGCTTCAGCACATCAAATACTAAATAAATTGGCCATTCCTCGTGCCTGGGTGGTGTAAGGTGGGCGACCCAAGAACCAGGCAAGTAGAGCATTCATGTCAAGCGTTCCAGAGTTAGAGTCAACCTGGAATTCTGGAATAACCATCAGAAATACAATTTGCCAAAGAAAAGGAAAAAACATCACCTTGCTGGAGTAGTTTTTTCATCTGACACTGCCCACTGGCTTGAGGTACTCCACTTCTAATGCATGCTTGTCTATAACAAGGCGCCCCCACCTGCCCATAGCTCATAGCAAAATTGGCCCAGCATCCGCAACAACCATCCAAATCCCATCCTCGCCACCCAGAGTCTTGAGACCATCCCCGAGGTCACTTAGAAGAGACAGGAGGTGATGAGGCAGCTATGGGGATCCGAATTGGATTTGAAACACCTCATTTGAAACATCTCATTTGATTGGATGAAAAAAACTTGTTGCCAGGTCATCGGAGGATAGTTTTATAGCCTATTTTAAATGGATGATGTTTCCACAAGAGATTATGGTGTCCTTCATTGAACAAAGTGAATTTTTCTGATTTGTCATATAAGAGAGGAGGTGAGAGACATCTGGATCACATTTAAACATGATCAAATAAGAACCACTCAAAATTGAGATTTCACCCCTGCTCACTAAATCGAATCTTATCACATTAGGTTGTCCAGGTTCTAACAAGAAGTGTGATCCTCTACCAGTGGTACTCGGGGCTAGTTATGGCGGTGTTATGCAGTCGTTGCATTGGAGCCAAAGCCGAGGACCAACCAATAACCTGTGCTGTGTTAAAAGGGGGCCCTTGCTCACCATGCAAGGAGAGAATGGCCATCCAGCATCAAATCAAATGGCTGGAGAAAGAAATCAAGAGACTGAATGCTAAACAGAAATCCCTTAGAACCACAATGAATGCAATTCACGATCCCTTCATACACAAATTACCCCCAGAAATTGGCTCTTATATCCTCTGCCTCTGCCTGTCCATGTTAACCACTGGTGAACATGACCTGAAGACTATTCATGGGCCTGACCCTATTATGTGGACAGCGCCTTTGAAGCTGGGATCTGTCTGTCACAAGTGGCACCAGTTGGCATGGGCAACACCAGACCTCTGGACAACCCTATCCATTGGAATTGATTCTTCAATGATGCACTCTATATCTGAATTGCTATCTGGCCTACTCCATGAATGGTTGGGCCGATCAGGGGTACTTCGCCTGACTACTTTTTTTCTTTTATCATGACCAGAATTCTTCCAAAGACGAACCTCCTCATGATAGTAACAGCACTTGCCCAAACACATTGGAGGTTGTGACAGGCTTGATAGACATTCTTAATTTGCACTGTGGGCAATGGCGAAACATCTCTATCAAAGCAAGTGTGGACATCTTGAAGCATTTTTCCAGTTCCACCGAACCTAAACAACTTGCTGGTCTTGAGCTCGCTGCCCCCATTGGCAGCCCAATGCCGAAAATCATGACGAAATCGAAGCTCAACCTGACACACCTTATGCTCACCAATTTCCCTTGTATGTCAATCAATGTTCGCTGGGACCATATCACATATGCAACACTCTCCAAGATTACCATTGATGAAGGCCTCAATTTCTTACGATGAGCGCCAGGTCTGGAATACTACTGTGTTTCCATGTATAAGCCATACAAAATGGGTTTTATAGCTTCCATCCTTCATTGCTGACTCCGTTTGCTCAATCTATTTGCATCATATTCAAAAGATGTCCTTGATGCAATCAACCTTCCATCTCTCAAAGAATGGATACAGAATATGAGAGGTCAATGCCTACCCATGGCAGCCATGCTGTCCTTTTTTAAGCGATGAGGCTGTTGCCTCAAAGTCTTAAACTTAGACAGCATTTTCCATTCTGTTGTCGATCTCAACATTTTATTTGGTTTACCTCCCATTTTTCTGGGTTGTTATCTGCCCAGAAAACACTGAAATGTTCTTTTTTGAGGTCATTTCACCTCCCTTAAGCCACACAGTAGCACTCACCCTCTGTAAAGTCGCATACAGGTAGAAATAAGTAATTAGAATAAAATTGCCAATTCAAAATTGTGCACGATGTGCTGTAAGGTGATAACGAGCTCCAGATGTTATCTGCCACTGCCAATTGCAGATGATTGGAACTCTTGTTATCTGCCAGTTATCTGCCAACACAGCCACCTCACCAATGGTTCACATCTTCATTCTTTGTGTCTCTGAGAATTTCGGTAAGCACTTCCCTTTATTTTCTTTCTCATTTTTATCTCTTAGCGCCTTCTGAGTCTTGACCTATTTTAAGGCATAATAATCAGTTTACCTCCTGTTTTCTGGGTAGTGATCTGCCTGGACAATGCCAAAGCATTCTTTTCTGAGACTATTTTGCCTTTTCTAACCCACATAGTCACCCTTACCCTCTGAAATTTTTCATATAGTTAGAACTAAGTAATTCAAATAAAATTTTCAATTCAAAATTGTGCACAATGTGCTGTAAAATGGTCATGAGCTCTAAACATTATCTGCCACTGCTAATTTCGGATGACCAAGACCCTGTACCACTGCCCACAAGCCTTCCACATTTCCTACACATAGGTGGATGTTCTTGCTCTGAAAATTTGCGGTCAACCAATATGCATATCTATGTATGAATCTGTGTCCTTGTAATCTATTTTGAAGTGGAGGAATTGTACTTGCACTGGCCACATGATCGGGTAGGCTCACCGCCATCCTCATTCTCACATTGTGGGTTCGTTAGCTAGGAAATGAAATACAATAATATTTTTTTATGATCCTCTATGTAGTATTTTGGGGCAGTGGCCAAATACATATTTGACTTAAAGCAGATTTAGTTCAAAAACTGTAGGAATCCACATGAGAATTTTTCGAAAGTCCATAAATTAAAAAATCATATTTCAGAGCATTTTCTTAATTCACTTACACTGGAATGAACAGCTGGCCACTGAACCCGATGAAACTTGACTCCAGTAACATAACTTTATATGGCTATGCAACCACATGATCTTTTTATTTGTACTGCTCAGCATTTCTCATCCTTGTTATGGCTTCCACAGTTAAGAAGAAAATGTAAAAATATTTGAGACAATAAAAATCATATTGAAGAGCGCAATTCATCAATTTCAGCATGAAGAAGCAAGAATTGAGCTCAAAAACTCTATATTTTGATGGAAACGGCAAATATTACTTCAGATCACACAGAGAAAAAATTGTACTATCTGTGGTTGGTACAAAGGATGGTATTTATTAATATTCAGCAATGTTGAGCACCTTCCAATCAAGAGGGTAGCCAGGGGAAGCGATGCTGACTAATCCCCTCCATTTCTTTCTTTCCAATTTTTTTTTCTTTCTTTTCCTTTCTTTAATACCCAGGGAAAACCTTTTATTTCACAAAATATCCTCACTCGAGTGCATACAAGTATCCTATTGTTCGGTATACAGAGGCGAGACTGTAATGGATGATGCCCTCGATCAGATATTCTACTCAGTCCTAGTGTTTGAAGGTCCGGTCCAGTCCAGTCTTTGGGCCTTGAGGTGCTTGGACCGAGACCAGGACTGGTCTTCACCAGTTCAAAGACCGCAAAAGACTGGACTGAACCGACGTAGACTGGTCTTATGTGGTCTTATGCGGTCTTGGGCAGTTACAAGACCAGTCTCAACCAGTTACAGTTGAGACCAGTTGTTAACCAGTCTAGACTGGTCTTAGCTCATAATAAATGTAACTAGCGAGGGAGGTGTGATATGAATAAGAATGCTAGACTATGAAATCAAATGCATCCAAGTCCCTATTGAAGTCCAACTCCTTATCCCAAGCTAAACAGTTGACGTCCTCAGTGAGCAATTCCTCAAAGTCCATAATCTCCTCCACCTGTGAAGCATTCCAAGCGGCCATATCGTAGAGTTCAGGCCCCTATGCCGAGTTCATGATGGCCAGTTCTTCAAACACGATGGGGCCTAAGCACGACCGGCGGTCCTCTGCAATTTGTTTCGTTCCTGAGAACAGCCATTCGCATGGAACAGACGATGCTTGCACTGGGAGAACATCGAGCGCGATACACCTGAGTGTCGGGTACAACACTGCATGGTTCTACAGAATTTAAATCAATCCTTGATGACGACAAAAATCAAATACTCACCTGCCACCTTTCAACAAGGTCCATTTCCTTCGTCACATCTCATTCCATGGTGTTGAGATAACAATGAAGTTTGGAGGCCCAGCCTTCCTCTGCATTGTCAGCGAGAAGGGTCTCACGAAGCTTGTCAAATTCTGACAAGATGCGGGGTTCTGTGGATGCTGAGGGATTCTCAGTTTCGTTGACACCAGGTGCAGATGGCCGATTTTTATAGTATTGCACCATCTGTTTTATATTCAATTAACATGGGAATCGGGGACAAAAGAAACAGATGAGAAATGGATGAGCTTACTGTCTTCTTGACAATCTTTCTGGCCTTATCTTGCCAATTCTTCACATGGATGTTTCCTGCTGCAATTTCAGCGGCTTGCTCCTCGGGACCACCCCATGAGAGCTTTATGTATGCGAGCTTGTAGTACGGGTGAAGAACTATAAGGACAATAAATTAATATACATCTGCTTGAAAGAAAATTCTTACCAAGTCCTAGAACGAAACCGGGCTTCCAATCAAGCCTTGAATAATACTTACCTATCTTCGCAAGACCATCAGTGAGAGCATCTTCATACAAAGCATATTTTAAAGCATCCCGTTTCTTCTCCCAAGCAGTCTGGAGTTCTTCAAGAGCAGGAAGAGCATGCCAGAGGGTCGGTTGCTTCTCAGAGGAGAAGTATTTTTGAATTTTGTTTGAATCCTATCGGATTATAATCAGCTTTGATTCCTACATTGAAACCGACATACATACCCCAAGTATATCGTGTGCATCAATGACCCTAACCCAATCTAGATCCGTCATCTTGAATGCAGTCCAGGGGATGTGCTTCACGAGGCGATTATCACAGCGTAATGTCATAATCGGTCCATACATCTGGTCTGCAGATGTCATGAACAAACCCATCGGCTATTATATAAATCATGTCAGTATATTGGCTAAACGAATAAAAAAAGCACCAGGTAATACTTGACGAAGTTTGTTTGCCTGGTCAAGCATCTTGAATGCCATTTCCCAGCGAACATTGCTGTGTAAAGGAATCTTGAGTGCTTCAGGAAGGCCAGATTGGACTTGGATGCTTACGAAATATTTGATCTGTTGTCCAGATGCCTGGATCTACACAGGCCCACATGAGATGTGAATTTCGAAGATCAAGAGATGCTTACCTTGATAGCAAGGGTACGAATAGCCACAATTACGTCCAGAGAGCTGCCTAAAACACGGTTGTCATCCTGGGTGGGATCGTACTCCCAGATAGCTGTCGCATTTTCGACAGCTGCGATCTTCGTGATGCGTGCCATAACGTTAATGTTCCCAAGGTTGACTATGTGTCCCAAGCAACTGCGGGAGGAGCTTTCAATGCAAGAAAAGTTGAGTTGAAAATAAATGAACATATGGCAATTGTTGCTCATCGCTATTCCACTCAAGGCCCCGACGTTTATGGACATCTTGGATAGTCCTGCAAGTCGTGTTATTGTTTCCCATATTATCTAATGTTGCTGCATAGAGCTTTAGATCGGTGATATGGGAATGATGTGCTTCTGATTGCGGGATGAACCGAACGACTTGCCTTTGATCCTGTTTTGTCCATGATCCCAACATGGTCAAGTAAACCCACCGTGTACCTCCCTAGGTTCTCACCACTATATGCACCCAACAACGCCTTGAACCCAATCACCCCAGCTTTCATCTTCCACTTCCCCTTGCGTACTTGGATCCAATGCGCTGTCATACCCAAGAATCCCATCTTTGTGGTATCTGCCGACCACCCATCCGTGGTGACTGATACTTTCCCTGGGGCTTCCTACATGAGTAAGTGTTAAATATGTTTCAACAATTTTGAGATGGCAAATTACTTACCGTTATTTCTTCCTTTACCTTCGTCATATGTTTCACAAATGCATTGTGAAGAAATACTTTCACATCGTAAGTACTTGGCAGGTCCGATGTGGTTGATTTCAGCCTCATAGCGATAAGGGTGTTTTGAAACGCAGGATTCTCAGTGAGTGCCAATGGCTATTGATATATTAAGATTTATTTTCATGACATGTACTAACAACTCACTTGATTGTTAGTTGCGATGAGGTTTGCGACTGCCTGGAGGACGTGAATTCACGCGGCCCAGTCACTTTCTTGAAGTCCAACAGCTGTTGCTTCTCTTTGTTGCTCATTCGACCTTGTTCCTCCGCCTCTTTCTCCTCCTCCATGATTCTCCAAATGTCCCGTGGAATCGCCCAATGGTTGATAGGTATGTCTGCTTTTTCACACCTTTCCTTGTAGGTGTTGTAATGCTGACGAATATGCAGGCAACATGACGAGTTTCCTCCTTTATGAAAAGCCTTGCGCTTGCCATACAGTTTAATGAAGTGCTCGTCAATCCTGGGCCCATGCTAATAAGCAACAATCTTTTTATTCCTTGCGTCATTACTCACTTGCATAGGTTGCACCATCACCCTTTTACGGGTGTCATACTTGTCGTCTTTTATTTTAAACTTCACAGTGACCTTGTCCGACATTATTGTGAGGAGATCAAGCATCAAATCCTTCTTGACGGGTTTTTCTTCAAGGTTGGCACCATGTTGATGGTCATTGAGGCCATCATCCTAGATGTTGGTGAGCATCCCTCTCAAATAAGTAGCCTGTGCTAACCTCTTGTTCGTCTGGTACTTTTCCACTACTATGCATCTCATCCATACTTTCAACTTCCTCCTCAGGTGGCTCAGCATCATCTTTGACAAGCTCTACCCCACTCTGGGGTTCCTCACTTTGGTGGTGTGTTGTGTTTCGTTTCTTCTTTGCTCTCCGAGTCAGCTCAGCCTCGTCTTCAGCTTCCTCGCTCTCGCTCTCTGATTCGCTGGCCACTCGTTTACGACTTGGTTTAGTTGTGTTGGCCTGCTTTGCTTGTGGCTTAGCTTTAGCCTTACCCTTAGTTTCATGTACCCTTGGTGGGACCCCTTTGGCGATCGTTCGAGTAGTGATAGGCATAGTGGAGTAGTGTATTTTGGTATTTGCAGTATAACATGGAGTGTGTTTGTTATTGTATTTTTTTTTCTTCCCCATTGAAAAGATCTACCTATGTCTGAGTCCATGAATGTGTGTTCTAGTGCAAGGGTTGAAAGGCTGAAAAAACCAGTTGAGACCGCTAAGACTGGTTGTTGCCCGGTCTTTAATTTTCGAGATTGGTGATAGACCGAAGACCGGACCATGGTTACGGTCTCAATCGGTCTTGAGAATTTCCAGTCTTGATCAGTCTTGGTCCGGTCCGGTCTCGGTCTTTTTCCAGTCTTGAGACTGGACCTTCAAACACTAATGATACGTGTGATT
>Ga0307517_10010320_pt1 | contig 13085 bp, 5 predicted proteins | sample 23_EM_MG_FD_194515 | JGI IMG/M metagenome (GOLD analysis project Ga0307517, IMG submission 194515) | Populus trichocarpa ectomycorrhiza microbial communities from riparian zone in the Pacific Northwest, United States - 23_EM | ecosystem: Host-associated > Plants > Roots > Unclassified | place...
TGTAATGATCAAATCCTCTCGGAATGATCGAATCCAAGAGAATCTTGGAATGATCAAATCCAAGATTATTTGGCTACAAGAACACGAACACTATACTAGCCATTGTAGCCTCCTTTTTCTTCATGTGTAGTCATTATTGAGCAATAAAAAGGGATGATGGAAAAAGTTGTGATAAGATTTGGTCTAATTACCTTTGTGCTTAAAAAATTGATTAAAAGGTACTTTCAACCAAACTATGAAAGCCCAAAGTGATAAAATTAGCTTTGGGGAACACGACAGAAATACTGCTGGGTAAAGAATTAATTTTTTTTATATTTTTAAAGTGTTTTAATAGGTTAATGTTAAAAATAAATTTTAAATATAAAAAAATATTATTTTTATATATTTCATTTTCTTTTTAGCTTGGTTCTCGTATTTGTTTTAGTTTTAGTTTTTATCACTTAACACTTAATTGTTTTAAATCAATCAAACTAAAGATTTACATATCAAGATAACCAAAACAAGCTACAACATCAAGTTTCAAATAAAGCCAAATTAAAGAGATAAAATTAAAAAAAAAACATTGAGGAGCTGAATTAAAAAGGAGACATGAACTCTCCCTGGCCATGCAAATCAACCTGTGATGTTGGCAAAAAAAAAAAAAGACTGAACATTTCTTTAACCTTCAAATTTGGTCTTAAATTTAGAATTTCGTTTGGCCAAACCAAAAATCAACAAAGTGACTAAATATTTTCTTGACATCTTGAGTTCTTTGTATGCCTGAATGTAAAGTAAATTATCAAGACCAATTACAAAACAAAGCAATTTTAAAGAACAAAATAAGAAGATGAAAATGAAAAGATTAATTAAGGATGGTTGGTTCAAGTGGTTCAACGCTTGTTGCTTTTAAATAAGATCTTGAGTTCGAGTCTTGTGAATGAAGTATATCATCACTAAAAAAAGGTTTATCTCTTAGTGGGCCGACCTGGCTTGACACAATTAGTTAGAATCCAACAAACTTCTAGAACCGAAGTTTAGGAAAAAAGAAGACCAATATATATATATATGTATATTATAATGTATATGAAGAGGAAGTTTATCTATGGTTAGAGATAAAAAGATTTATAAAAATTTTGATCACAGAAGCCAGTGACAGCAGAACCCATTAACTCAACTCTTTAGTAATCTTACCATGAAAACAGAAGTAGTTGGTTGTCATGGCCAGCAAGTACCAGTCCTAGCTTGGTCAGTGTTCCTCAACGAACAGGACAGAACTACAACCTGATATCAACTTTATCTATAAACAGAGTACATAAACCTTAAAGGGAATTCACAGCTCTCATGCATTCTGCTGCCATGAAAAGAATTATTTTTTTCATGAGAATGTTTTTGATTTGAAAATTTATTAAAATAATAATTTTTTATTTTTTAATATATTATTTTTAATATCAATATATTTAAAAACATAAAAAATATTAATTTTTAAAAAAAATTATTTTTTTAAAAATACTTTTAAAACACAAAAACAAACATATGATAAATCATTGTCTCTCTCGCGAACACTGGCATTTTCCCTTTCCATGCGTACTGGACTATAATATTTGCACATTCAATGAAAAATGTGAACAAGCATGGGTGAAAGGATTTGATTAAGAAAAATTTAAAACTTTAGGAATCTAATTGATAGAACATTATGCTTTTGGATGAAATCCAGAATTGGATTTGGATAATGGATTGGGTCAAGGTTTCTCGTTGAAAAAAGTTTGAAAGACATGGAGATAAAAGATGACACGGTGTTCACTGTACCATAATTTTTAAATTTAACAATGATGAATTTATTTATTTATTTTTATTAATATAGATATTCGAGCTAGCTTGCGTGTACTCGAATAATTTTACGGTCATGAAGTTAATGATCATGTAAATCTTCAGTAACCCTAATGTTTGTGGGGCTCAAACTGGTGATCTTTAGAGAGTAAACTCAGAGTCTGACCAGTTGAGCTACACCCCACAGAGTTGATAGCGGTAAATTCTAGATTATAAGTCAGATGGGTTGATATGAAATAATCTAATTTTTTTTATTTTATAAAAAAATAAAATTGATATTATTTTTTTAAAAAATAACAGATTTTAACTAAGGTTTTTTAAGGGTGACCGGATTATAAATTAACTTAGGTTTTTCATATACTCACACTAAATTAATTTTTATTTTTATTTTTATTGTAATCTGATCTGATAAATCTAGACCCATCTTTACGGGCGGATTTTAAAACAGCTGTCTGCACCTACTTTCACGCGGGTTAAAATTCTTGCCGTTCCTATCCGTTGTTTACTGCAAAGCATTTTCTATGTGGTCCCTACTTTCAAGCATGTCTAAAATGGTAAAACCATTCACCATGTCGTCTTTTCCTTTTCAAATCTTAGAATTTTTCTTAAAATTTTGGTTAATATTAAAATTATTATCCCACTCTATTAAAATACATTAATCATATTAAAATATATTATTTTTTTGACAAATTTGTATGAAGATCAAAATTAAGTTACATTTTCGATATGTCAATGTGATACATCCAAAGAAATAATATTTTTAGAATTTGATTCAAAAAATTAAATTATAAGTCTGAAAAAGGAAACAAATTTTCTCAACTATTAAATGGATTTTTCTTAAATTTAATTAATCATATTAAGATAATTAACAGATTAAAATCTCGAGATTACACAAGAACTCAATACTAAAAAAAAAGCAACTCATTATCATTCTAGCTATGCCTAAAATGAATTAGGGTTTAAAATTCTCAATTTCCATGGGCTTAAAATCAAATTTTGAGATCCCATTAGCAAGTTTATACCATTAACAATCAATGAGGATAAAACAAAATAAAGTTTTAATCATAATTTTTATTTAAACCTATATATTTTTTTAATTTAATAGGAACTGCAATAAAATAATGATAATTTTACCAAAATTTACTTATTAAATTGATTGATTCCCCTAATTTAACCCTTTATATTTCAATTTTTTTGGGAAAAACCTATCCTTTAACTAAATTTTGTAAAAATAGCATTGTTTCTGATATTATCTTATCAAAAGTAGAAAGTGCAACTAAATATTGTATTTTTTCCATGATAATAAGAATGCAAAGTATTCTAAGAGCGTACCCAAACGGAAAATATCCATAACAATCGAAATGGATGCGCGTGGAAAGCACGCGCAACCATAAATGGTAAAAAAACATTGACAATGATAAAAGCTTTCATCTTTCAACCTTCCCATTCGCCTTCCACAACTTCCACCACCGTCCAAATCTAGCCTTAGATTTCATATTCTTCATCACAGTTTTTTGTAGGCTTAATTTGTGCATTTGGTTCCTCAACTTTAATTTAATTTACTTCCATCCTCTTTCTGTATTTCATTTCAATTCTATCCTTAATTTCTATTTCTGTTTTACCATGGGCCTTTCATAAATTTTCTTTAATATTCTTTTATTATCATCCTGTTATTTTCTTCACAAAAAATAAAATAAATAAAATAATGGTAATTTTATTTAATATTCTTTTCGATAAATTTCATGCATTAAATAATTGAATTCTACAATAGATCTTAAAAGTCTAATGGTTGAAAGATTTTAAGAAGGGATTTTATGCAAATATTTTGGTAAAATCTAAATTCTTTATATATTTGTGTTAATCCCTTACATTTACTTCATAATTAAAAAACTACTAATTTTATCTAATAGTTTTACCAAATTCATTTTTGGAAAAAACTCATATATTGATTGAGAAAATCCCAGTAATAAACCCATAAATCTAATGATTAAATCTTTTTTCAGAGAGTTAATTTTTAAATACTTTCCATAAAATTAGCATTGCTATCGATTTTTTTTTTTAAAAATCAAGGTTCGATATTAGAATAAAACATTAAATAAGGATCAAAGTGATAAAACATTCATAGTAGAGGGACCAAATGCACCATAACCGGTTAATGTGTGTAAGAGAGAGAGGAGAGAGAGAGTGTTCTGTTTGTTCTTTTTGGAAAGCTCTTTTTCTCTCTAAAATACTATATTCCAAGTTTACCAATGAAGATTTATTTTTGTTGTCACTCTCTCTCAACTGACAAATTTTCAAGCTCTGCAATTATTATGGTTTCTAGGTTTTTGTTAAAAGCTCCAAACTTTGAAACAAAATCCAGTTAAAGCTCCAAACTTTGAAGCAAATTGTAGAACCCCACTCTGTAAATTAGTCTCTTTCTTTCATATTTTGCTTCGTCAAATTGTTTTGAAGAGGAAAAAATGACTGTAGAACAGGGGATTGGAGATAGCAATATAGATCAGTTTCCTATTGGTATGAGAGTTTTGGCTGTTGATGATGACCCAACTTGTCTTTTACTGTTAGAGACTCTACTCCGAAGATGCCAGTACAATGGTTTGTCTTTCTTTTTTATCGTTTCATTGACTTGTTCATGTGTTTTTGGACATGGGTTTTGGTTTTCATGTTTTTTTTTGTTAAGGTTTTGATGTTTTAGTTGTTTGGCAGATTTATGTAGTTAGTTGTGTAAATTATGAATATTTACAAGCCATTGGCTTGATAATCTTTGTTTTTGGTTTTGATTCTCTCTGTTCATTTAGCTGTTTTATGTAGTTAGTTTTTGTAAATATGAAATCTTGTTGAGTTAAATTAAGTCTCTTGTCTTGCTTTTGGCTTCTTGCGGAAAGTAGAAATCTATGTTCTTTACTCGCTTTGTCTCAGTTTGATACTTTTGGGAGATAGGCACCTAGATATGTATCTACTTTGACAAGATTATAAAGGTTATTGTTTACTCATTTGAATCTTTACTGTCTCATATGTCATTCTATGTTTTTAGCTACTGGTGGTTTTTAATGACTGGAACTGTTGGATCTTCTAAATTGATTGCACATGTACTGTTGGGTTATTAGCTCTTCGGAGTAGATTTATATAAATTTGTTCTGTGTTTAAGTTAAATCTTATGATTTATTGGCATGACATACTTCTGAATCTTTTCTAAATAAATCTAAATTTATTATTGATTTTCTGAGTTTTGGTTGATTCTGAATCTTTTTACTAGATTAATGATTGATTTTCTATGGTATAATTTGTCCCTTTTTCTGGCATACTTGTGGAATTTTTCACATGCTGGACTTGCTCGATAAATGGGTTTTGGATTGTGCAGTTACTACGACGAGTCAGGCAATCACGGCATTGAGGATGTTGAGAGAAAACAAGAACAAGTTTGACCTGGTTATCAGTGATGTCCATATGCCAGACATGGATGGTTTTAAATTGCTGGAGCTCGTGGGGCTTGAGATGGACCTACCTGTCATCAGTAAGCCAAAAACACTGCACATGGTCTTTTGCCCTCTGTGTTTCAGTTTTGAAGACTCTAAAGGAAAACATGCTGTAGATTTTCTATATGGATCCGCAGACTTCCTAAAAGCATTTGAAAATGATCAGTTTCATGCCATTTCCAGCTTTACCACTTCTTTGACAATTTTAGAGTTGTGTATTAGTCTGATTAAAACTCATTTCGTAAGTTGATTCCAAAGCTGAATATTAGGACCTTCTTCTGTTCAGTTTAATAAATTTGCTTACTGAGCTGTTTTGTGCTCATTGCATATTATTGCAACATTTTTGCCACATGTGGTTGTCCAATTGGGATTCATTATAATTTATTGATGTTGATCTGCAGTGTTGTCAGCAAACGGTGATCCAAAGCTTGTGATGAAGGGGATCACTCATGGAGCTTGTTATTATTTGCTCAAGCCTGTTCGAATTGAGGAGCTAAAGACCATCTGGCAACATGTGATTAGGAGAAAGAAAAGTGATAACAAAGACAGAAACAGCTCGGATAACCGAGACAAGCCTAATCAAGGAAGTAGTGAAGCAGTACCTGACCAGAAGCTTAATAAAAAAAGAAAAGACCAGAATGGAGACGAGGATGAGGATCATGATGAGGACGAGGACGAGCATGAAAATGAGGATCCAACAACCCAAAAGAAGCCCCGGGTTGTATGGTCAGTGGAGCTGCATCGCAAGTTTGTTGCAGCCGTTAATCAATTGGGCGTTGACAGTATGTTATTTAGCTCTTCAGTATACTAGAAGTGTTTGGAATGTTTTTCTCAGGGTATATGACACTGGTTTTATTTATTCAATCTGTGCTTGTGGATGTGGGTTTTATTTATTCAATTTGTGCTTGTGCATGTGCATGTTTACTATTTTTCCTAATTAATACTGGAGTCGATATGTGGTTTATGACATTTCTCAAGTATTAGAACTTTTTTCTCCACCAATTGATTTGAGCAATAGCAATTTCACTGGTTAATAATTAATTCTTAGATCCTTTACAGCCATAACAAATTCATTCATGGGTGAAACCACGCTTTTGTTATGGTATTTTGTTTTAATTTTCATTCATTTTGTTTCAATGCAGAGGCTGTTCCAAAGAAGATTCTTGATTTGATGAATGTTGAAAAGCTTACTAGAGAAAATGTGGCAAGCCATCTCCAGGCATATATTCTTAACCTCTCCTGGCATAATTGAAAATGAACTAATTATTTTCATCCAGGAATCTAACTACACCGTTGTGATTGTAGAAATATAGGCATTACCTTAAAAGGATCAGCACCGTGGCAAACCAGCAAGCTAATATGGTGGCAGCTCTGGGCAGTTCAGATGCATCATACCTGCAAATGAATTCTATGAGTGTACTGGGATTGCACAGCTTGGCTGGATCTGTGCAGTTTCACAGCACACCCTTCAGATCTCTCCCATCTAGTGGAATGCTTGATAGGTTGAATTCTCCTGCTGTTCTGGGCATTCACGGTCTTCCTTCTCCTGGAGTGATTCAATTAGGTCATGTACAGACTGCACCCCACACGGCTAATGGTCTAAGTCACTTCCAACCAGTTGGACACCGAGGAAATAATGGGAACATACTGCAAGGGATGCCAATGCCATTAGAACTTGATCAAATACAATCCAACAAAGGTGTGAACTACATTCCGGAACTTCCTACTCATCTTGATGACACAGCCAGTTTCCCTGTTTCCAGTGGTTCCACAGATATGAAAATAATTGCTGGAAGCTCAAATAGCCCTTTTGTTGGTGTTTCAAACAAACACCTGATGTTGGAAGGACATGGTCAAGGGCTCCAAGATGGCCAAAAATCTGGAAAGCAATCTTCTCTTTCAGCAGGGTCTTTAAATCCAGGATATTCTTCCCATTTTCCAGATCATGGTAGATGTAATGACAACTGGTCCAACGCTGTTCCGTCAAATGGGGCCCAGTCAGATTCTTTTACGTTGAATGACTATTTTAAGCAATCTACTCTGCATCCTAGTGCCATCAGAGACCGCATGTCAACAATGGCCTTGCAAAGCAGGAATAATCCTTGTGATGTTTCTTCTGTCTCAACTCTTCCCATACATTTACAGGACTCCAAAGCAGATCTACCATGCCGAGTGGGAGTGGCTACAGTGAGTAGTAATGCTGGACAGCTAATTAATAATGGCTCTCTAGGGTGGGATGACCATAGGCAGGATGATCCTTACCACTCAAATGGCCTATCTAACTCAATAAACTCAGCATTTCCTATTAATGGTAATGGGAGTCCCAATGGGTTCAATTTAGATCCAAATAACCTGTTTTTTCAGAGAACCACAAGCTTCATTTCAACTGGACCGTCAAATTTTGTTGATACCTCATTGATGAAGCATAATGAGGTTGAATGTTCAGCCATGGAAACATTAGTGAGGTCAAAAGATGGGTATTTGCTAGGCCAAGAGAAGCCACAGGACAGTTCTGTTTCGAATAATTTTGGCTCCTTGGAAGATTTGGTGAGCGTAATGATCAATCAGGCAAGTCCTCCATGTCTCTGTGCATTCCTGTCGAGATGTCTTTGTTTTTCCTATTGTATTTTAGCCATAAAATTTGCATGAGGTTCTGAGCCTTTACCATTGAATAAGAGAATCTCCTCTAGGCAAACAAAGTTTCTTTTCCCTCAATTATCATTTGGCTCTCAGTCAACCAGCTATACCCCAAAAAATGCGTTAGGATTTATCAACTTTTTAACTATTTCTCCTGACTATCAAATATATGTTTCAACTGTAACATGGTTTAAAGATGGTGTTCCTAATAGGACCCCGCAAAATACAAGTTGATGCCAGTTCTTGTTTTTGTTTTGAATGAGTTCTTATCACTTCAACTTTGAATCTCTTTGCTTATTATGTTTTTCATGTTCTATGCAGCCAACCATTCTTGGTTAGGAGAATAGTCTGGGTGAGTATCTGTCTCTGTGAGTGTTTCGGATATATCTTGCAGAGTATTGTTTTTCAATAAAAGATTTTTCTAGCCTTGAAACATGGAGGGCCCTCCGAAGTCCTTAAATTGCATGTCATGTCCTTTCACCTGGAGTTATCTTTTATGATATTACTTGATGAAAACACGGTCTGCCCTAGTCAATGAATCATTCTCGATTTACCTCCCTTTTCAGCATTTTTGGTGTTCCATATCACTTCATCAGCTTTAATCCTAGGCATTTTATAACATTGAGTTGATGATGCAGGAACAAGACAGGTGAAGCTACCAGAAGGAGACTTCGGATGTTGTGGTTATTCTCTAAGGAATTGCATATAAAGCAGATTTAAGCTGCCAAGGTCTCTAAAGAGGATGATCTGCAGAAGCTTTGTGCTTTCTTGCAGATGAGTTATTCCTAGTGTAATTGATACTCAATATATCTATGTATTCCACTTCTAATTTTCTTTAGAGAACTGTATGTTAATTGCAGTTGTTTTGTCCTCCTCAAATTCGGCAGAGTGATTTGTTTCTACCTAGTCGATTCGGCAGAGCATTTGCAATCTCAAAACATTCCCAAGAACTTGGTTTTGAACTGGGAAAATTCACTGTTCACGGGCCCAGAAGAACAAGTGTGTTCGGCATTATTGGTGATATTGAGATTGTCTTAAGGCCCCACACTAAAGAAAAGAGCTATCATTTCTACCAAGAAAAGTGTCTCCACTTGCTATTGACCAGAAATGTGTTCCTGAGTATCTCTCACCAGACAAAAATTCCACAAGAATATTTCTAGTAGCATGTATTTTGAAAGAAAAAACACTATCTCTAGAACACATCATTGTGGCATATCATTACCATAATAATCAGTATTTCCTTGTAATCTTTTCAGATGCCTCCTAAATTTCACCCCCCACTTCAAACAAAAAGAGAATTTAACAAGTAAAGATAGAAAGGCCAATGCATGAGGCTCATTGCACATTCATGAGAAAATAACGAGAGAAGGCATCCAGGGACTGCGGAAGCAGGCCAAACATCACATCAATTCCTGCAGGGTCAATAGGATTCTGCATCAAGTATGCAACCTGAGGGATTGGAGTAACCAATGGAGGTGCATAGGCTGCATCTCCATGTAGAAAACCCACCTTGTGGAATGGCATCCTTGTCCAATCAGAAACTATAGTGAGCTCCTTCAGAGGAGGGAGAGTGCCTTGTGGCCCATCTAGTGCTTCCATATATGCGTTCACATAGTCACTGTTGACAGAGTTCTTAGCTTGTTTTATCTTCTCTATTATGGCCTCATGGCTTCCTTCCTCTAATTCTCCAGCTGTGAAAGCTACTGAAATGAGTACATAAGCATTGCCACTGAAACCATTAGGCAGTGGAGGCGTCTTCTTGTTCCTTGCGTCCATAGCAAACACACCGTTCTTTCATTCCTCACTCCTAAAGCCTTGGTCCTTGCCTAAATTATATGATGATTACAGGACTACAAAGCAGATAATTGTTCTTGATTATTACAAATTATTCTTTTAAGTTGAACAAGTACATGGAATTAAATTAATGTTTTGAAATATCCAAAGAAAAATAATAAAATTTTAATTATGATGCACATATAAACCTTAACTTTTTGAATGAATACATCTATCTATATTGTAATAAGCCTCCAACTTTTGCCTCAAATAGTAAATGTATGGATAGATGCTCAATCGAGTCGAAAAATGATGGAGAGTATCATCTCAAGTTTGTATATTGTTCGAATGATATTCATTTTAAGCTTCTTCATTTGTTGTGTTTGTAACTTGTTGGAGAATATATCTCTAAAGAAGTGATCGATCTCCGTGAGTGCATCCTATATCCCTTTTAACAATAAATCCCGATAAGCTAATGGAATGAGTGTTTGCATAAACACGTGTCAGTCATGACTATTTATTCCATACAATTTGCAATTTCCAAATTCATCAACCTTAATATGTTCAAGGCATGTCCATCATGAAAACATAGACTTTTAAGCCATTGATAGACAAGTAACTGTGCATTCTTATTGAAGATGAAACTGACTTTAGGCTTTGTGACCCATGACTCAACATAAACCAACTCTATATTTTTACGATGAAAAAACAAAGTTATAGCTATTCTAGTCTTGATGTTGTCCTTTTTTCTTCCCCTTCACGTCTATAATCGTGTTGAAAATATTCTCAAACATGTTCTTTTCTATGTGCATGACATTAAGGTTATGACGGAGAATATTGGTCTTCCAATAAAAAATCTCTCAGAAAATATTTCGTTTTACTCAATTGTGGGTCAAACCAAAATCAGGAAACTTCTGCTTACCGGATTGAAAACTAAACACAATGTCACCATATTTTGACACCACGTTATACAATTCTTCACCTTAAAGAAATGACGGTGAAACATCCCTTTCAACTTTGCCAACAAAGAAGTCCTTTTTGTTCTTTCAGAACTTGTGATTCGTTGGTAAGAATTGTCAGTGATAGCAAAAGAAAATGTTTTATCGCTATTTGTTAGAGTGAATGCCTTGTTATTTTTCATACAGTATGAATATGCTAATTTTTCATGTGCGCTCCAACCATAAACCATTCCATAAGCTAGAAAATCATTGATAGTTCACATCAAAGCTGCCTTTATCAGGAAATTTTATTTCTTCGATACATCATAAGTCAAAGCTACTGATGACCACAACTGCCTCAACTCATTAATCAACGGTCAAAGACAAATATCCATATTTCAACCTGGACTATTAGTACTGGGTATGACCATAGATAAAAACATGAACTTTGGCCTCATACATATCTTGATGACAAGTTGTAAACTGTGAGTATCATCGGCTAACAAGAATAAGAAGAAATAAATGACCCGAATAGATTGAATCCGTTTGTACATAACTCAAGATGCACATTCCTTATCTCCACTGAAAACTGAGGATGCACACTATTAAAGTGTTTCCAGGCTTCACTATCGGAAGGGTGCACCACCACTCAATCCATCACATCATGTGATTGGTGCAATGTCATGTGCTCATCAGTCTTTGGTAACATAAATAACCTCTATAGTCTAGGTGTGATTGAGAAGTATCTGAGTTTTTTATGTGCGACAAAAGTCTTTTCCCTGCCAGTTGTAATGAGAATGCCACATGTTCTGCACTCAATCAACTTTGTATTTTTAAGGTAGTACAACAAACAGAAGTTTGAACACATGTCAATTTTATGGTATCCTATACCGAGGGGTTTTATCATGGACTTGACAACATAAAAGTTCTCTTTTAACCTGTTTCCTTCAGGTAAAATGTTTCTCGCTCATTCGATAATTTTATCATATCTAACCTCACTCAACCCATGATCTGATTTGATGTTGAACATTTATGCAACAACCGATAATTTACTGTAATTTATGCAATGATCCCATAATGATTTCTCAGGAAACTTTCAGAAGATAAAAAAAACCTGGTTGTGTCTACATTAGGTTCTTCATCTATGATTAGACATTGACTGACATGACCTTAATTTATTTCCATCGTATCTATAACCATATTCCTATAAAGATTACCATTGCCATCTACAACTTCATGCACATTGCTAGAATTAGAAGTTGACCTAACCATTTTTTCTACCATCGTATCATGAAGAATATATGGTTCTCTGTGTGCATACCAACACAAATATTTCTCAATGAACTTTTTTTTTTATTATAGAAGATGCATAGTTACAACATCTAGATTGAAATTTTTTTTATTTTTACACCTCTTGCATGAACATCTAATACCCCCTCCACTAATATTTCTCGGATTAGATAATGTATAATTAATAAAACCCTAAATCTCATTACAATAATCCATCCTCCGCAACCTTTTGGGTGAATTTTTATACATCCATGAACGATAATCAATTATTTATATCAAACCTATATAAAATAGTGATGACAATATGCATTAATTAACTACGTTAACTAAATATTTTGCAAAGTATTGATTTATCTCAAACTTATTCAATCTATTTTAAAAGTACTCTTAATTCATTATCAATTATCTACATAAATTCAAATTTCTACATATTTACTAAAAAATTCAACTTAGCAATAAAATTGAAAAAAATATATAAAACAGATCCATTAAATAAACCATTATTGTTTCATCACAAAACACATAAATAAAAAATTCGACATAAGTTTCATCAATTTACAAACAAATACAATTTTATAAAATCTAAAACAAACCCTAACATATACAAATCATAAATCCATACAACAAATTTGTATGAAAAAAAACTATAAAACAAGTAAACACCCAAACAAAATACATATACTACAAAAAATATGCAAAAAAATCAACATTTTAAAATGGAGTTCAAATAAAAAAAAAAGTAGATTTGCTTACTTAAAGTGAAGAATTCTTAATAAAATTTGAATCAAAACACGAATGCTGACAAACTGAGTGTTGTGATGGTCAGATTTGTTGTGAGAGGTTGAATTGTGTTGAGATTAGGGGGAGGGGTGACTGTTTGTTGCAGAAAAAATATATAAGAAAGAAGAAGAAATGAGGGAGGGGGAAAGAAGGGTTGATTTTCAGGTCATAAATTAAATATAACCGATAGCGTTATCGAGGGAATTATTCTGACAGTAACTCCGTTGATCATTTTATCGGTAAAAATGTTACGTCATCGTACAATTTATCTTTTTGAATCCCACTATAATACCCTCCGTCATTCCTTTGGTATATACCGAGGATATTTTTTTGTTGGTGTTTATCGATGGATACAAGAATGGAAAATTATGTCGGTAAAGGTTAT
>Ga0307517_10010321_pt1 | contig 13085 bp, 12 predicted proteins | sample 23_EM_MG_FD_194515 | JGI IMG/M metagenome (GOLD analysis project Ga0307517, IMG submission 194515) | Populus trichocarpa ectomycorrhiza microbial communities from riparian zone in the Pacific Northwest, United States - 23_EM | ecosystem: Host-associated > Plants > Roots > Unclassified | place...
CTTTACTCATGCTGACAGATGTGTTGCACTCGCGCAAATCACTTTTTAAATTATATTTTATATTTAATTAATTATGAAATTACCCCTAAACCAACTTTATAATAAAGAAAATAGCATGAAAAATGCAAAAAAACCTCATAACACTAGTTTTATTTATTTTTTATTCGAAGGGTTTTTGAGGTATTTTAGTGTGCTTTAAAAGTATGAAAATATAAAAAAGCTTATAGACACAAGTTTTTTTTGTTTTATCACTTCAAATAGAAATTGAGTATTATAGGCTGAATTTTCCGCAATAAATTTAATTACCAATGAATTATATAAAAAAACGATACTACCCTAAAAACTAAAGCGAATGAGATTTTTTGAGAAATACAAAATCATCCGTGCATGTTCCAATGCATAATATGCTCCACGACTTTTCCCACGACCTTTAGGTTAGCTAGTTAACAATAATCTGAAATATTGGTGTTGCGTGAATAATCTATTTCTTATTTTTTTAATTTAATTCTTAGTCATTGTCAATGATATTTTTTTTTACATTTATTATCATATATGATTCTCAAATAATTTTTTTATATACAAGTCAAGTCAATCATTGATAAACAAAACCCAGTTTCCAACTTGTGATTATAATATTTTCCATGTCTTTTTTTTTTTTTTTTTTGTAAGCACTTGCACGTTTTGCGTTTGAAAATAAAATTTATCCAGCCTATTACAAATTGGGTGCCACATAGCTAATAAACACCAAGTAATTGCTTATAGTATTATATTTTTTTCATCATATGAAAAAATAATTACTATCGTTTCTCACGTACAAAAAGTATCATAAATTCAAAGTAAGTGAAATCAATACATACAAATTAACAAATGATGGCAAACGAAAAAAGAAAAAGAAAAAGAAAAAACAGCAAAAAAATAAGGCACCATTATGAAGTCAAGCCAACGCCAGAATTTCTTTTCCTTGTTTCTTCGCTGTTTATTACAACTGTGAAGCATGCAACCCTAACATAATCGTCGTCATCGTATACATCTTCAAGCATCGGCCTGTCATTTTTGTGTGCTGGAACATCTATCGCCTGAGGCTCTCCACTATGTAGTCCGCATAAAGATTCCTTCACATAGCAGAAAAATAGCATGAGAATAAAACCACAATCCACAAAAAAAAATCAAATGACAAGATGAAGAATGCAAGGAAATGAAAAAATGCAAAAGGAGATGAGAAATAATTAAATCTGCTAAACAAAGTGTCTTATTCTCTAAGACACCCTAATCCTGAAATTATCGGTTACTAAACCAAGTTCTTAGTTTTGGCAACAAGTTAAATGTTCAAAGGCTAGTTCTTTAGTGATTTCAATCCATCAATACAAAAACTCTATGAGCAACAAGAACTTTAACGTCTTATGCTTGCTTCTGGGATCAACATACATTTTCATCATAGTGATTAGATATAGACCAAGCAGCTTTATCAACAAAAGAAAATAAGGCAAAGGCAGCTGCTTCTCTCATCAGGGTGCGTGAGTTTGGATTAGAGTCTCGAAGAGACTTGTCACTTACATTGAATGCTGGATTGCCTCATAGGCATCAGAGGCCGGCAGAAAGTCATTAACAGCAACCTCCTTGTTCTCATTTTTCTTGTCTGAAAGTGCCATTAAGGAAGAGAAAATAATCTATTTCAACTACTTCAAAATATGGATCAGTGTAAGCTTAGAACCTATGCTTCTAGAGATGCTGCACATTGTTCCGCCTGCTAAGATTTATCTTTTCTATGGGGAGTTGCAAAGAATTAAGAAATACTTGAAAGGATACAATCTTCAAAGAAGCGACGGATCTCAGCTAAACGATGTGGTGGTAATTCCTTGATATCATTGTAGTGGCGGTATTCAGGATCATCAGCACAAACCGCAATTATCTTGTCATCTTTCTCACCCTAAGTTTGTCAATGTCAACAAATATAACTAAATAAAAAGCTTTTTGTCCAGTAAAAAGGAAAAAGAAAATACATTTTTCCAACTGGGGATATGTACCTGATCAATCATTGGCATCAGTCCTATAGCTTTAGCGCGAAGAAAGCATCCTGAAAGAACTGGTTCCTGCATATATAAATTTATTTATTATCAGATGATAAAATATTTCAAAAGTTGTCCTGTATGTATGCTCACATGCTGAAGTCATGGTGTGCATAAAAAAAATTAATAACTCTTTTTGAGGTTTTAAATTGTGGCAAACCTCAAAACTTCAAAGAAAGAAGCCCATGAGATGGAACCAATCAGATTCTAGGCAATCATGCAAACAAGCAGACACATGCAAGACAATCACAAAAGAAATGAGGGATGTTTGCAAGAAAAGGTTGCATCAAACAACATGCCTGCATGATAATCAAGACATCCATGGGATCATTGTCCTCACAAAGAGTGCGGGGGATGAAACCATAGTTGTGGGGATATACAACTGAAGAGTAAAGCACACGGTCAACCTGCAAATACAACCATTTAGCAACCTGTTGTATATTAACGAAGGGCACAATTAGGGAGATTACAACATGTTATTACCTTGATCAGTCCAGTTTTTTTGTCAAGTTCATATTTCACCTTGCCCCCTTTCCCTATTTCAACCACCTGCACAAATTCTCCATGTCATCAGCGGACCTTGCTCAAAGCAAGAACGTCTAAAGGACTGCAGCTTGTTTACCACCAGTCAGTCAAAGTTCTCATGTCTTCTCACTTATATATTTGGTGTCGATACAGAAACCATATATTCAAGTTAAACTCTCAAAGCAGATACCAAATAGGAAAACAAGTAATTTTATGGTATATAAACTACCAAGTTGCTTAGTTGGATCTCATGAATATGCAGGCTATTGGAAAGCCAAGAAAGTATAAAATTCCATTGACTTGAATTCGACTCCTTTTTTTAGAAAGACTAAATAGATAGGACAGTTGGGTTCCTGTACTTCTCAATTATCTATTTTGATTCTGTGGTTACATCATTTTTTTGGTTACCAACAGACTGATGTGATGCGACTAACAATGCAAAGGTTCTTTGAACTGTAAAAAGACGGGGTGTATGTAAGGGCAAAAAATGTTGATTTTAGAGATAACAGAGGAGATGTATTTTGGTGGTTTTTTTTCTTCATTTTTTCGTAGTTTATTTGAATCGGTTTTGAAGGATTCATGGTTAACTCTGAGTATGCTCGCTACAGTAGGTTTTATCTTTACGATGATGAGCAACTCTAGAGGTTGTTGGCTACGGTGTCCATTTTTGGAAGAGGAAAGTCATGTGGATCCCATCAGGGAATAAAGGGGAAGGCAATGATGGGGTGTTTGGTTAAACAGGGAAGAAAAGTTTTCAAGGATAACACTACTCTGACTTAAATATATAGAGATCTCATCTCTTTTTCAGTTAAGGGCAGCGTGTTTAAATTCAACTGAATCCTGCCAATATAATTCAATTGCATCTACTCCAAACAACTTAGAAAAAGATTAATGGAAGAAAAGATTTCTGGTACATCAGTGCCTAATATAGCAGCACGAGTATTCCTACTCTTTACGACTCTTGTCAATACAAAGTAATAAGATTGACGTATTTGTTGGTATTTTATGATATTAATCCATGACAGCATGCTCTCTTCACACAAGTATCCGAGAAACACTACGAAATAAAATGGTGGTAGAGAGGTTCAATATCCTTACACAGTTGAATATCTTTGGAGCTTCAGGTCCTGAATTGATTTGTCCCAAAAAAAAACACACAAAAATATAGCATGTTATTCTACCAACAACAGCAGGAATAATCGTTAATCAAGTATTAATTAATTCTGCATCACTTATATTGACATTGCATACCAATCTCCAGATCATGCCAAGGATGTGCAGCAACAGATCTCCTATTCATTGATGAAAGTATCCTTTCATTAAGAGGTGGGTGTGAGGAATGGCGAGAGATAGGAAGTTTACTGGGAGTCTCAATAGGAGGAGCCATGTCTATAATCTGGGAACACAGACATCAATAGTTTAGACACTGCTGCATTCGGTGTACACTCAGAATGCAGATGCGATCTACAATCTACTTAACCGCTCATTTTGCAGGGCATCGATAATCTGTTGTAGATTCTCAAATTAAGAGTGCATCTAAAATAACAGCATTGAACATGGACCAGGACAAACAGATAACATATTAGCAGTAATCACCTGATTTTCCAATCCCCCACAAGTTTCCTTATACGATATGATGCTTAAATAAAATAAAGCTAGCAAAGTTTCGAACAACTTGGTAACTGAAGTCTTCATAAATGACATTATTAAACCTTTTAAATGCAAACAGAAACTCATTTAACTTTCGAAACTGAACTAACACACCGGACAAACATCAACCGCCTGGTATCATTTTCCAACCGACAACGACCATCACAAAACAGCCTTGTTTTGGTTTTCAAAAGTCTTAACAGCATTTTGTCGGTTTTTTAACGTTTTCGAAAAAGAAAAACAAAAGGCACGGGAAGATTGTATGCATGGTCAGGCTAAAAATGCTTTGAGACTCGAATATTTTGAGGAAAACATCAAGATTCGAAAATCAAATGAAAACATAAAAACAGCATAGAATCAACAAGCATAAAATCGAATGATCTACATAGCTGGCTATAAAAACGAAGATATTTTTCTCCACCCAAGATAATACTCTACAACAATCAGATCCATTAGCAGAAAAGATAAATCACTTAAATCCGAACTGGATTCATACCTGGAATACTAGCCAGGGAGTCCGAGTGGCGGTATGGTTATAATAAGCTCTTCTCAGAAACGAACAACGCGCAGATCTATCTGCTCTCAGAAGAAAGAAAGAATATTTGGAGAGGAGAGGAGATGAGATGAGTAACAATAAAGGCAATAAATTCTCTGCTTATTATAGAAAGCGCTCGGGTAGACAAATGAATGTTAATACGCGTTCTCTTCCCGCTCTCTTTCCTTTTTCCCTATTTTAAAGGCCCTAAAAGCAGAATCAACTAATTAAAGGAAACGCAAGTCCTCCAAGTATAATGATACTTTCCATTGAGTCTATAAACTTCAGAATTAAGCAATACCATCCTACTATTGTCACACGCTTCCCTCAATCACTGCCCATCAAATACACAAGCTGTTTAGAAAAAAATTCACTAAAATAATATATCAATATTATTCTCTGCTATTAAATCTAAATTCTAATGGACATGGCATGTATTCAATTAATTTTAAGAAAATATCACTGCACAAGAAATAACATTCAGTTCTTTGCTGGCAAGGAGTGCTTAGGGATGGATTGTGCAAGAAGGAAGAACAATGAAAATAGAATCCTGTCACTAATTGATGTTCACGGGGATACGATTGATTAAAATATGATGGATTTAACGGAAAGTGTCTTAATCTTGTTGCATAGGGACTTAAATAAAATTATCACTAAAAACAGGGACTTACCTGTAGTTACAGTTCGTTTCAGCTCATGGAATCCACGTATATTCGAATATCTCATATCGGATGGTCGCCAGCTGTGCCGGTTTATTACGTGTTGAGTAGTTATTGGGCATCTGGTTTTTTTTTTTTGGGGACCGACGAAAGACGTTGACGGAGTTCCTAACGGTCCTGCGGTGCTGTTTGTTCAACATTCAACTGGACTTTAAGGTGTCCTCGCTCGGTCGTTTGTATTATTAATTTAACACAGGTACACCGTACACGTGTTGAGAAATCTTAATCAGAAATTGTTAGACATGGCATGAGAATATCGTGCAGGGTGTCGTTTGTAATTCTTACTTGTCCTAACAGAAACCAGATCTCATACCACCACCATGGTATTCCATTCCACGAGTTTATTTGTTTTCGTGGTAAAAAAAAAAAGTTTTTGATTTTTTTGATTTTTTAATTATTATTTTTATAATTCTGTATCGTATTATTTTTTTTCTTGTTTCTTTTTGTTACGCATTTCGGAATTATGGATCGAAGAGTTTCGAGTAGAAGGTTCCTTCCTTCTCAGTTCTCATAGCATGAAAATCATTTAACAGGGGAAGGAAAGGTGAGGGAGTTGCGTGGAAGCAAGAGTAGAAACCAGTGACAGACAGCGTACCAGTTATTCTACCCTACAGTTCCTATCACGCTGCCCGGGATCGCCGCGGGAAGGCGTATCCATTACTCCAAGGCTGGTTGGCCTGCAAATCTCATGCTTTTTTTGCTAATTTTTTTTTATGGTTTTTATACGGCAAGAGCAGCAACAGCTTCACCTTCTGAATACTTGCTCGAACTGCTAGGCAGGGAGCGAGGGGAAAGAATAGTTGGAGTGTTGCAGGGAGAATCTAAGTTCTTCTTTACTAATTGATACGATTTGGGATTTGATTAGTTTGCTTTTGACCAAGACAAGAGCTGACCATTCAGTTCTAGAAATCAAGGAGGATTGTTCAAGGCCAGCCGCCGCCTCCTCTGATTTGTTCAATTCTTAAATTCCGATGTCAATTGACACGGTCACATCCTCCTCTTGTCATGTGCTGTTGGAAGGGCACTTTTGTCTCATTGAGCCTTTCCTTTCTAATTTAGGTGATGTTTCCACTTGTGAAGATATCCGTCCAACTCGTTTATTTTTATATTTTAAATTAATTTCTTTTAGATATTTTTGTTGATTTGGTTTGATACTGCTTAGTCTAATAAATCCCTACTGTAAAGTGTGTTGTTATTTAATTGATTTAGTCTTACCATGTTTCTAGGGGTTGTTAAACGTGGGTTGTATATTTCTTGTTCAGTTTGTTATATAAGGCTATTTAAATAGCCAAAGTCATTCGAAGATCAATAATACAATTCAGTCTTCTCTTTCTAATATTTCCTAGTATTTATCATTTGGTATTAGAGCACCTTAACGGGGCCTGATTAAAGTGTGAAGCAGCAGTCTTCAAGTATGACGACAGAAAGTTCATTTGTGCAACCAGCAGTTCCACGTTTTGATGGACATTATGATCATTGGGCAATGCTCATTGAAAACTTCTTGCGTTCAAAGGAATATTGGGGTTTAATAGAAAATGGAATTCCTGCAGCAACAGAAGGTGTTATTCTCACAGATGCTCAGAGAAAGCACATTGAAGATCAGACGCTAAAAGACTTGAAGGCCAAGAACTATCTATTTCAAGCATTAGATCGTTCAATCCTGGAAATGATTCTTAACAAGGATACAACAAAGAACATATAAGATTCCATGAAACAAAAATTTCAAGGAACGACCAGAGTCAAGCTTGCACTGTTACAAGCACTTCGGAAGGAATTTGAAATTCTCCACATGAAGGCAGGAGAATCGGTGAATGAGTACTTTGCTAGGACGCTTACCATTGCAAATAAAATGAAGGCCAACGGTGAAAACAAAGGAGATATTGTTGTTGTTGAAAAGATTTTGCGATCTCTGACTCATAAATTTGATTATGTTGTATGTTCCATTGAGAAGTCAAGGGATATAGACACCTTAACCATTGATGAGTTACAAAGCAGCCTGTTTGTCCATGAACAGCGTATGAGTACCCATGTTGAAGAAGAACATGCCTTGCAGATCACTCACGGCGATCAATCCGGAGGAAGAGGTCGTGGTCGTGGCAGTTCTAGAGGCAGGGGATAGAGAAGAAGCAGACAACACTTCAGCAAAAATATAGTGGAATGCTACCATTGTCACAAACTTGGACATTTTCAATGGGAATGTCCAAGCAAGGAAAAGGAGGCCAATTATGCAGAAACTCAAGAAGAAATGTTGTTAATGGCATATGTGGAAATGAACAATGTCAGCATCGAGGATTTGTGGTTCCTTGACTCCGGATGCAGCAATCATATGTGTGGAAAGAAAGAATATTTTTCAGACTTGAATGAAAAATTCAGAGATTCAGTGAAACTAGACAACAATGCAAGCATGACTGTAATGGGAAAGGGTAATGTCAGGCTGCAGGTTAATGGCATAACACAGATTTTCACAAGTGTATTTTTTGTACCAGAACTGAAGAACAATTTGCTGAGCATTGGGCAATTACAAGAAAAGAGGCTTGATATTCTATTTCAACATGGAAGTGTAAGGTGTTTCATCATGAAAAAGGTTTGATCATGGATACAAAGATGTCAGCAAATCGGATGTTTGTACTGCATGCTGCATCTCATCCTTTAAAAATCGTTTGTTTTAATACCATCACTGAAGATATGGTGCAACTTTGGCATTGCAGATATGGACACTTGGGTTTTACAGGTTTGAAAACTCTTCAACAGAAGCAAATGGTGAATGGTTTACCTTCATTCACGTCTCCTTCCAGGCTATGCAAGGACTGTCTAGTAGGAAAGCAACAAAGAGATTCATTTCCAAAGAAGAGCACCTGGAGAGCTTCCCAAATTCTTCAGCTCATACATGCTGATATTTGTGGACCGATCAAGCCAATCTCCAATAGCCAGAAATGGTATTTGCTCACCTTTACAGATGACTTTGGTAGAAAAACATGGGTTTTCTTTTTGGCAGAAAAATCAGAAACCTTTAATGCTTTTAAGAGATTCAAAGTTCATGTTGAAAAAGAGACAAACACATTCATTAGAGGCCTACGTACTGATAGAGGATGAGAGTTTACATCACAAGAATTCAATACCTTTTGTGATGTAAATGGTATACAACGCCAGTTGACAACTGCCTACACGCCTCAACAAAACAGAGTCGCCGAAAGCAAGAACAGAACCATAATGAATATGGTACATAGTATGCTTTCTGAAAAGAAAATTCTGAAAACTTTATGGCCTGAAGTAGTTAATTGGACAGTGCATGTCCTCAATCGAAGTCCAACATTGGCCGTCAGAAATCAGACTCCAGAAGAAGCTTGGAGTGGCATCAAACCTTCTGTTGTGTATTTCAAAGTTTTCGGCTGTATCTCTCATGTTCATGTGCCTGGCAGTAAAAGAACAAAACTAGATGATAAAAGCATGGCTTGTGTTTTACTAGGTGTAAGTGAGGAGTCAAAAGCTTACCGACTTTATGATTCTGCATCACAAAAGATCATAGTCAGTAGGGATGTTGTGTTTGAAGAAGACAAGGGTTGGGATTGGGACAAGCAGTATGATGAAACAATCAGGTGCAATTTGGAATGGGGTGAAGAGGAGCATGCAGTTGTTAAAGCAGACAATGACGACCATAGTGGCTCTGATCATGATGCAACTATAGCAGAAGTTGTAGAAGAAGCAGAAACGAACGAAAGCCATGAATCTGATCATGATGTAAATACAGCAGAAGCAGAAGCAAATCTTTCTTCTGAATTTTTGGCTGCAGGTTTGCCTAGCTTGCATGAATGGAGGAATAGAAGACCATCAGTTTAGATGCGTGACTATGAAACAGGAGAAGGACTCTCTGAAGATGACACTGAAACTCAACTAGCAATGTTTGCAGCAGCTGATCCAATTCGTTTTAAAGATACTGTACAAAATGAGAAATGGAGGACAGCTATGGATGTGGAAATGGAAGCCATAAAACAAAATGGTACGTGGGAATTAATGGAGTTACCTGTAGGGGGAAAGAAAGTTGGCGTGAAGTGGGTTAATAAAACCAAATTTAATAAACATGGAGCAGTAGACAAGTACAAAGCGAGGCTTGTAATGAAGGGATATTCTCAGCAGTATGGGGTCGATTATACAGAATTATTTGCACTTGTAGCACGTACATAAACCATTCGGTTGGTGGTGGCTCTTGCAGCTCAAAGAGGATGGGCTATCTATCAGCTGGATGTAAAGTCTGCGTTTCTCTACGGTGAGTTAAATGAAGAAGTTTTTGTGAAACAACCTTGTGGTTATGTGCAAAAAGGACATGAACACAAGGTTTATAAATTAAAAATGACACTTTATGGGCTTAAGCAAGCTACCACGTGCTTGGTACAGTCGGATAAAAGCTTATTTCATGAAAGAAGGTTTTGAAAAATGTGACTATGAGCATACTTTGTTCATCAAGACAGGAAAAGAAGGTAACGTTTTGATTATCAGTTTGTATGTTGATGATCTGATTTATACTGGCAATGATGAATTAATGGTCTCAAAATTTAAAGATTCCATGAAGCATGAGTTTGACATGACTGATCTTGGCAAAATAAGGTATTCTCTGGGTCTTGAAGTATTGCAGAAATCCACTGGTGTGTTTATTAATCAGAAGAAGTATGCGTCAGAAGTGCTGCAACGATTTGAAATGGATAGAAGCAATTCAGTTCATAATCCTATTGTTCCAGGTTGTAAGCTAGTGAAGGATGAAGGTGGAGTTAAAGTAGACAAGACTCACTTTAAACAAATGGTGGGTAGTCTTATATATCTCACTGCTACACGTTCAGACATGATGTTCGTAGTCAGTCTTATAAGTAGATATATGGAGAATCCAACTGAGTTTCATTTGCAGATGGCAAAACGGGTGCTGAGATATTTGAAAGGAACACTTGATTTTGGAATTTTTTATAAGAAGGGAGGAAACAATGAACTTGTTGCCTTCACAGATAGTGATTATGCTGGAGATTTGGGAGATAGGAAAAGCACTTCAGGCTATGTATTTTTATTGAGTTCAGGAACAATATCTTGGCTATCAAATAAACAACTAGTAGTAAGTCTATCTACCACTGAGGCTGAATTTATTGATGCAGCCTTGTGTGCTTGCCAAACAGTATGGTTGAAAAGGGTACTGGAAAAGCTGGGACTGAATCAAGACAAAACAACTATTATTCATTGTGATAGTAGTTCCGCAATCAATCTTTCAAAAAATCCAGTAATGCATGGTCGTAGTAAGCATATCGACGTGCGTTTTCATTTTCTTCGAGAGCTTACTAAGGCTGGTACTGTGGAATTAGTTTACTGCAACACACAAGATTAATTAGCTGATATAATGACAAATCCACTCAAGCTAGATGCTTTCTTGAAGCTGCGAGCATCATTAGGCGTTTATTCTCAAAATGATATAAACTGATGCTTATGGCATTCAGTTTAAAGGAGACAATGTTGATTTGGTTTGTTCCTGCTTAGTCTAATAAATCCCTATTGTTAAGGGTGTTGTTATTTAATTGATTTAGTCTTACCATGTTTCTAGGGGTTGTTAAACGTGGGTTGCATATTTCTTGTTCAGTTTGTTATGTAAGACTATTTAAATAGCCAAAGTCATTCGAAGATCAATAATACAATTCAATCTTTTCTTTCTTATATTTCCTAATATTTATCAGTTTTGTTAAAAATAATATTATTTTGATGTATCTCCAAATAAAAATATTTTAATTTTTTTTTAATCTCGATAAAATAAACGCACAATTTAATTTAATTTAATTTAATTTTTTATTTCTTTCGGGGTGCAGGATTGCTTCGATTGTACCAACCTATTACTTCTATAAAAAATTTGAAAAATTTTCAATTTATGATGATTTAGCAATTAACTTTGATCAACTCTGAGGCTTTTTATATATTCTCTCCAAAATAATATTGTATTTAATAAATAAAATTATCTTTAAATAACAACAATTCTTTTTATTTGGTTACAAAATGAATTTGAAAGGATTGCTCTGTTTGTTATTTTATGATTTATTTTTATTTTTATTTTGAGATCGCACTGGTTGATGGTGTTACAGTAATCTTAGTTATTCCTACTTGCAACAAAGTCAACAACCTCTGCATGTGAAGAGATTGACAAACAATGTACTATGTTTTATTTGGGTTCCTACGGTGATGAAGAAAAGACACTCCTGGTTAATCGAGACATAATTTGCAGACCCAAATCCCTGGATGGTTTGGGCATTTTTATTTCATTGTGATGAATGAAACGGTGCGTTTTACTCGAAAAGAAAAGAACATGCTGATGAAGATCAAAAGGAAATGACGCCGTTTCATTCTTATTCGTCGCAGATTTATGAAAAAAAGAAAAGGGAAAAAACTACAACTTTTCATGATAAAATTGTACTTTTAGCTTTTATATTTGATTTTAAATATTTTAATTGATTAGTGAAATGAATAGCTAAAATGACTATTCAAAATAGAAAGTGTCATTTCTAAATAGAAAAGACAAAAGTAAATGAAAGTAAATATTTTTTTGGTGGCTAATGTTTTTTTATTTGTTTTATATCCGTTGACCAACGTTGTATAATTATATCAAAATTAATCTAATATAAAATATATTAAAATATAATTTGCTCTTCTAAATAGTTTTTTACTATTGAAATGCATATAAATAAATAAAAATTATATTTATACTATTTAAAAAATTATTTTATCAATTTAGCTTTTTAATATAGCATTTTACATTAAAAATACTATTACAAGTCACTTATAGTTTTTGGCACAAAAGATCAGGGTTTAATTCTCAAAACCATTCAAACATGCCTCCTCGGTCAGCTAGCCAGACCGTTTCATTCTGGTGCAGGATTCGCTCTCCACAAACCAAGCGGCATTGGTGGTCAGCAATTAAGTTGATTTCTAAGAATCAACCCTCGTAAAGTCTGTGATTTGTTTCCTGAAGAGGGGTATTTCTTGCCTATAAAAGGAGCATCAATAGGAACTGAAAGGAGAACACCGGACAAGAACAGGAGAAAAAATGAGAGAGACAGGGAGCAGAGTGGCAGAGTGACCTTGACAGGCAAAGGCAATTACATAATTTTTTCTTTACAATTCCTGTTCATTCAAAGAGAATTAGCTTTGCAAGATCAGGTCCAAGTACCTTTGTATGCTTTTTTTTTTCTCTTGTAATACATGATATAAAGCTTGCTCGAATCTGCAGATTTCCTTTAGTTTTTAAGGTATGAATGTGCATGTGTATCAAATCTGCAATTTGGACAGTAGAAGGGCCTTAGTCCCCTTTTTTTTCCCCTTTTTTTTCGTTTCTGTAGAGCCATTAACTATGTTTCAACAAGTTTTTCCCTGGAATAATTGCATGCCTACGTGATAAAAAAAAAAAAAAAAAAAAACGAAAGAGAGGCTGAGCAGGTCTAAAGGTTGATTAGCTTGGATCTTCAAAACAATAACAGGGGTAATGTATTGTTCATTGGGCTGGGCTATCAAGTTTTAAAGGAAATCAGGTTGGGCTTTATAGAGCCCCTTTTTTAACTCTTATTTTGGGCCTCT